>Ga0209633_10000472_pt1 | contig 46619 bp, 53 predicted proteins | sample Cruoilmetagenom1_FD_187290 | JGI IMG/M metagenome (GOLD analysis project Ga0209633, IMG submission 187290) | Oil polluted marine microbial communities from Coal Oil Point, Santa Barbara, California, USA - Sample 1 (SPAdes) (version 2) | ecosystem: Environmental > Aquatic > Marine > Oil seeps ... | reverse complement strand
ATTCTCTACCACAAAGCTCTGCTTAACCCCATCAAGCAGGGCGCATACTGTCTTAGCCGGAAAGGGCCAGATTTCGCTCAGGTGTAGGAGGTTTACATCCAAGCCCTCGCCCTGTAAGATATCCACTGCCTCTTTCAGCGCTCCGTAGGTGCTGCCCCATCCCATAAGAGTAGTCTCTGCCCTGTGCGGCCCGTAGATTCGGGGCGGGTTGATCTCAGCTTGCAACCCCTCTACTTTGTGTAAGCGTTTCAACATCATTCGAGTTCGGGTAGATGCATCCTCGATGAGGTGTCCCTCCTCATTGTGTTCATCAGCATCGGTTACCACTAAAACATTCCCCTGAAGAGGCAGAGACCTGGGGGATATGCCCGATGGTGTTATCTGATGTCTCCGATATTTCCCTATACTTACTATGTCCTTCTCCGAAACTAGTAGCCCTCTATCGATGCTCACCCTCGAGAGGTCAAATCTGTCCACTGTAGAATAAGAGCTGGCCAGATGCTGGTCAGTTAGCAGTATGACAGGTAACTGATATTTCTCGGCAAGGTTGAAAGCCTTAACCGTTAGCCAGAAGGCATGTTCAATATTGGCCGGGGCCAAAACAGCTCGCGGAAACTCTCCGTGGGAGGCATAAATAGCAAACTGAAGATCACTCTGCTCTGTCCTTGTGGGTAGACCAATAGCCGGGCCAGGACGCTGCCCAACTACCACCACAATGGGTGTCTCTGTCATGCCGGCTAACCCTAACCCCTCCACCATGAGACAGAATCCGCCTCCTGAGGTAGCAGTCATGGCTCGTGCTCCGGCAAAGGCAGCTCCGATCACCATATTTATGGCTGCGATCTCATCCTCGGGTTGTATGACCACCAAGCCTGTCTCCCTGGACTTGTCCGCCATGTATTCCATTATAGATGTGGAGGGAGTCATAGGGTAGGCAGCCATGAACGTGCACCCGGCAGCCACAGCTCCTAAAGCTATAGCCTCGTTGCCATTTATCAGCATTCTTTTTCTGCTATCTATGGGGTTAAGGCTCCACCCCAAGCTTCCCTTAAGGTTGCTCGTGGCGTATTCATAGCCCGCCGCTGCCGCCCTGACATTATCCTCGCCTGCTCCAACAGCGCCAAACTGCTCTCGCAAGACATCGGCAGCGATTTTAAAATCATAGCCCACTAACCTCAAGACCACACCCAGGGCGACTGTGTTAGCCATCAGCTTATTACCAACCTTTTCCTCAGCCAGATCCGCCATGGGCACAGCAAAGAAATTGTCGCCGCTGATATCTTTAACCCTCCCTTGATCAAAGACCATCATCCCTTCCCGGGCCAATCTCCCACGATGAAGATCTACGCTTTCTTGATTTAGTGCAAGCAAAATATCAACTGACTCGGAAATGGCCTCTAACTTGCTGTTGCTGATGCGGACCCTAAAGAAGTTGTGGCCACCTCTTACCCTAGACTCATAATCTTGATCAGCAAAGACATGAAAACCTCCTCGGGTAAAAGCTTTGGCCAGGATAAAGCCTATCGATTGTACTCCTTGCCCCGCTTCACCCCCCACCATCAGGTTGAAATTTAACCCCATTTAGCACCTCCTATCGCTGGCTAAACCTGGCTACCAGCGATCACACTTTATAAACCTCAGCTACCCTACAGCAATCGGGTTGCTTGAAACCTTCCTTGCAGGCTGGCTCTCCTGTAAGGCCATTTGATGATCTTGTACGAAGAGCACTTGGTTATAACAACACTTTTATCTCCGTAGCTTGCTATTCAGTGGAGATAGGATAACCAGCAGACTCCCAGGCTGTCATACTTCCCAAGACATTGTATACCTCCTGGCAGCCTTCTCGGAGCAGAATGCTGGCACCAAGGCTGGCGCGATGCCCCACATTGCAGACTAATGCTACTGGTTTGTCCTGGGGAATTTCAGTCATTCTCTCCTTAAGATGTCCCACATATATATGCTTAGCACCTTTTATGTGTCCTTCATTCCACTCATCCTGCCCTCTATCATCCAATATAGTCAATTCATCGCCGTGATCCACTCTGGATTTTAACTCCTGCACCGTCAAAAGTTGCAGGTGCTCAGTAGGAAGTCCAGCATTGTACCAGCTCTCCATGCCGTCTTTGAGGTAGCCCGAAATCTGATCGTAGCCAGCACGGATCAGGTATCGGACGGCCTTTTCCAGATGAGACTGGTCCTCTAACACCAGTAGGATGGGCTTATCGTAAGATAATACCCACCCCGCGAAAACAGGTAATCCTTCCAGCCAAACGCTGTAGGAACATTTGATGTGGGCACCACCAAAGGCGGCCGGCAGATTGGTATCAACGACCACCGTCCCCCGCTCCATCTCCTTACTGAACTCGCTAGGAGTGAGCGGAGCTGGAATAGGCAGATGCTTCAGGAGGGGAGGGCCTTCCAGATTATACTTCTCCATCTGGCGAAAGTAAGGAGCCCTTTCTAACTCTTCAGCCACCTTGTATTGTATAAACTCCTCTCTACTCTTCTGGAGCATCGGATTTTGCGCCCTTTCTATGCCCAGGGTACTTTCATCTCGGTCGGCAATGTTCATGCCACATACCGAGCCTGCACCATGGGCTGGACACAGAATAACCCCATCCCCCAGGGGAAGGAGCTTATGGAAGATGCTGTCATACAGATTTGAGGCCAACCTGGGCGTCTCCTGGGGACCATAAAAATCAGTTCGCCCAACATCACCCACGAATAGCGCATCCCCGGTAAATGCCATTACTGTAACTTCACCTGAGGAGAGATCGGCTACAGCATAGGACATGCTCTCACCGGTGTGTCCTGGGGTATGGATAGCAGTTAACCTGAGATTGCCGATCCGGAATTCCCGTCCGTCTTTCAACGTGTTACCGTACTTCCAGTCCAGCCCAGGCCCGTGGTATATCTCGGCTCCGGTTATATGGTTCAGTTCTATGGAGCCTATGACATAGTCTTCATTACGGTGGGTCTCGAAGATATACTTAATTTTCAAGCCCTTCTGCTGTGCCAGGTCGACGTAAATCTGGCAATCGCGCCGCGGGTCGATCACAGCAGCATCGTTCTCCGACCCGATTAAGTAAGAATTGTGGGCTATTCCCTCTGATTTTATGCGCTCAAAAATCACCCGAATCCTCCCTTCTCAGTTATCGTTTCTGAACAATTTCTGACACTCGCTTAAGCAGAGTATCGGCATGATTCCGTTCTTCCAGGGCTAACTCATAAAGGAGGGTTTTGACATTCGGGTTACCCACCAACATTGATGACCGCTTGTAGAAGTCATACGACATGAATTCCCTTTCCAACGCTATCTCCAACGCCTCCATCTCACCGGCGAATTCCTCCACTTTGGCCAGGGCAGGGCTAATCTCGATGCCACCTTCCATATGTTCCACCCTGAGTTCTAGCTTAAGCTTCTCCAAAGGTGGAAGTGCCTTCTCACCGACCAGATTGGCAGTACACTCATACAGCCTTTGCATATGGTCATCTTCGACATCAGCCAGCATCTGAAGCGTTTCCCTAACCCTGGGTAGACTAGCTTTGTCTTTTGCTGCCATATAAAAATCCCAGGAATCCTTCTCCAGTTTTATGGCCAGCATGAGAATATCCCTTACATCAGTTGTCCTGGCAATTAACTCAGGCCTCTCTTCAGGCATTCCAGGAATAGTCTCATAGTGCCAGTTAATAATACCACCTTCAAGATGGTGGATATCTTTGAATCCCAGACCACACAAGGTCATGGCTGCTGCCATGCTTCTATGCCCGGAGCGGCAGTAAGCGATGATCTTCTTACTCTGATCCAGTTCTTCTTGCCTGGCCTCCAATTCCCCCAGCGGAATAAGTATAGCTCCGGGAATGTATCCTGCTTCGTACTCCTCAGGCTGCCTCACATCTAGAAGAATGTAATCGCCCTGCTTATCTGTGTCTAAGATAGCCCTCATCTCTTCAGGACTGAGCCTTCGCACTTCATCCGCACTGCAAGGTATTCTCATCTGGATCTGACCTCCGGTTTTTTGCTACTGCTCAACTCTATCGGTACTTGATCTGCTAATTCGTCATACATCGGAACACGGTCAATGTTAGAAATCATTTCTTCGATTTTACTCTCAATGCGTTTGCTAGCCAAATGCATTCCCCCTTTTTCCATTAAATTGGGCGCAGGGTACCACCAGCCTTGTGCTGGTGAAGGAATGCGCCATTGCCTCCTTTTGTGGTATACTTCTAATAGAGCTAAGGCACTCCTTCGGAAGAAAACAGTTTTGCTCTTTAATAACTGAAGATATAGGGTTGGACTCAGGAATCGTTGAGTCTGTAAAATCCTCAGCGTCAGGATTAACCTCCTGCAAAATGCCTCTCCAGACAAGATTTGGAGAAGCTGGGGCCTCAGTCAACGGCCCCTGAAGTCTCGCCTGGCTCTGTGGGGTCAGGTAGAGACAAGTTACCTCTCTTGTGGGGGTAGCGGTTGGCATGACTCAACTCTCAATGCTTCTGCTGGCTGAATATGCTCTTTCTAGGCCATATGCTAAGCGACAATCTCGGATTTCAAGGTCTCTTGTCCTCTAAGGAAGATTATCACTACTCGGCTGCCCACGGTTAGTGCTGAGAGGGCATTTTCCAGGTCCTCTGCATTGTGAATGGGCCGTAAGTTGACCTCAGTGATAATGTCGCCTTGCCGGAGACCTGCTTTCTCTCCTAGAGATGAAGATCCAACCTTACCCACCAGCGCTCCGAACACTGGAGCAAGGCCAAACTTCTGAGCTACCTTGCTAGCATCAGCTACCTTCACCCCCAAGCGGGGATGTTGCCCACTACCGTTTTTGGCAAGCAGGCTCTCCAGCCCTGGGCGGTCAAATCCCACCACTACCTCACCATCAATGATGATGACCGGCACACCCATCTGCCCTGTCCGACGAACCATTTCCTCGCCTGCTTCCCTATCACGGGAGACATCATGCTCAGTAAAATTTACTCCCCGTTCAGAGAGAAATCTCTTGGCCTGGTGGCAATAGCCGCAAGTTGGTGTGGTATAGACCTCAACCTTCATTTCACACTCCTTTGTTTAGTTTTGGGCAAGGGTAAAGCCTGCCTACATGCTAATTTTTCCTCAGTTTAGCCAATTCCTGAAATATCTCACGCTCCCTATCTGAAAGCCTCTGTGGCAGGACCACCTTGGCTTCGACATATAAATGTCCTTTGCTCTCGGGATGCTTAATCTTGGGCATGCCTTTACCCCGAAGGCGGATGACCTTTCCGTTCTGCGTCTCCGGCGGAATATTGAGTTTCACTCTGCTATTCAGGGTAGGCACGTCAACCTCGCCCCCCAAAACTGCTACCGTCAGTGGCACCGAAATTTGGGCGTAGAGATCATCCCCTTTTCGCTCAAACATGGGATGTGATTTAACCTTTGTGACCAGGTAAAGGTCACCTGCCGGACCTCCCCCGATGCCCGATCCTCCCTGACCGGTGAGCCTGACCCGCGATCCATCCTCCACCCCCGGGGGAATTTTAGCCTCGATAGTTTTGGTGGCACCATTGCCATTGCTCATATCGATGATCCTGGCGGTACCGTTAAAAGCCTCCTCCAGCGCTATCTCCACCGCCTGTTCCATATCCACACCTTTCTGAGGCAGGAGGCGATATTGCCTGCGAGCCTCGCTCTGGGGAGCGCCAAAGAAGGTATAGAAGAGGTCGGAAAAGCCACCGGACGGTCCGAAGAGGTCTTGCATTTCTTCCTCGGTCATGGTTCGATAGTGAGCCTCCCGGCTTCCATTAGGCCGGAACCAAAACTGGCTCCCATTAAAGGGTTGGTTTTGGGGTTTACCACCGGCCTGCTGCCACTCATCATATCGCTCCCAGTTAGCTCCGAGTTGGTCATACTTCTGGCGTTTCTCGGCATTGCCCAGAACCTCGTAGGCCTCATTTATTTCTTTGAACCTGGCTTCAGTCTCCTTGTTACCCGGGTTGACATCAGGATGGTACTGCCGTGCCATCCGACGATAGGCCTTCTTTATTTCCTCTTGAGTGGCGTTCTTATCCACGCCCATGGTCTTATAATAGTCCTTGTATTCCATGGTTACCGCTCTTATACCTCCCGGAATTCGCCTTCTACCGTGCCTTCCGACCCTTCAGTGTGACCTCCACCCCTTGGGCATCGATCCTGTTTACACCCTCTTCCTCCAGAATGGCTGTCAATTTCCGCTGGATTAAACTTACGCCTTTCACCCAATTGTCGTCGGCCACCTCTCTGGGTATGTCTCCCAGGGCACGCTCCAAGTCATCCAGAACAGGAAGAAGCTTCAGGATGAGTTCCCGGTGGGCAAACTTTGTCTGTTCTTCCCTCTCCCGCTCCACACGATGCTTGTAGTTGATGAAATCGGTCTGGGTCCTTTGCACAAGGTCACAGTATTCCTGCTGTGGGTCCTTTGTTTCCTCAGGCAGGGGGGAATCCAGCTTGGGACTTTGCTCACCATCTGGCTGCAGGCTAAAAAGCTCCTCAAGCCACGCGGGGCTAAAAAGCTCGTCCTTCTCTTTCCATCTCCTGTTAGACCTATACATAGCTACCTCCGCTTCTCCTAATCAAGCTTATTTTAGGTAAAAAGATAATCCTTGTATGTGACTTTTATCTCATTGGGGATGCAGGGAAAGGAAAATGCTGCCTTTAGTGTTCTTCGATAACTATCTCAAAGGGGCAGCTTATGGCCCCGGTGGGACAGACAGCTTCGCACTGAGTGCACCACTCACACTCCTCCGTTTCGATGACAGTTATGACGTTGTTAACCAGCACCAGGGCGTTACAATGGCAAACGTTGATACATAGTCCGCATCCATTACACTTTTCCTGGTCTACAACCGGCATTTCCACCACTCTATTAGCCTCCATCCGTAATCATATTAAGATGGGAGTTGACTGTCTGTCTGCGACCTTTGTCTCAAGAATATGCCTCCACCATGTTTTTAAGAGCTTTCTTGTCGGTAATTACAATGCGGTGGCGATCCAACCTGATGGCTCCTTCTTCTTCTAAGGCTTTAAGTGACCTGCCGACTACCTCCCGGACAGTGCCTGCCATAGCTGCCATCTCCTGTTGTGTGAGCCGCGGTTGGGGGCCTGTTCCATTACCAGCGTGCCCCAAGAGTATCTTGGCTATCCTGCCCGTAACGTGCCTGAAAGATAGATCTTCGACCAGGGACATCAGATGTCGCATCTTCTGGGACAGAACTTGAATTACATTCAGGGCTACCTGGGGGTGATCCCGGAGGATAACCTCCAGATCATTCCTTCTTATCCCGTAAAGGACGGCTGGTCCCATGGCCTGGACGCTAGCCGGATTCGGCCCACCATCGAAAACAGAGATATCGTTGAAGGACTCCCCTGGGCGCACAATGCTCAGAATCTGCTCTTTTCCCTCAACAGAAGTCTTGAACATCTTCACCGCTCCGGAGATGACGAAATATAATGCCTCAGCCGACTCACCCTCGAGTACGATCAACTCATCCCTTTCGGACGTTCTCTCAAAGATGAGCTCCCTGACTGAATCCAGCGCGTCAAGGCTCAATCCTGAAAAGTAAGGAATAGACTCCAGAAACTCTACCTGGACAGCCATATCCCTATTTAATAAGCCCTTTCTTTGGCATCTCCTAGGGAATTGTCATCCCCATATTATATATCGATGGCAACTCTACTGAGATATGAACTGCCTCATACTTTGGTAGGTTTGAAAACCACCGGAAAGATTTTGAGTGTTGAATCCATTCAGGCGTAGCGCACGGGTAGCATAATATGACCTCTGTCCTACCCTGCAGTAGACCCATATCTTGCGATCATGTGGAAGCTCAGTCATCCGCGTACGAAGTTCGGCAAGGGGAATGTTCAGTGCTCCCTCTATATGACCAGCTTCAAAATCGGCAGCGCTTCGGACATCAACAATCAGGGCATCTGTTTCAGCAAGATCCTCCCAATAGGCGATTGGAGCATCACCCCGCAGGGCATTGGCTGCTATCATCCCGGCAACGTTTACTGGATCCTTAGCTGCGCCAAACTGCGGCGCATAGCAGAGTTCAGCTTCTTCGAGGTCGAAAACGGTTGAATTCCGTTGAATAGCTTGAGCGATGACATCAATACGCTTATCCACTCCCTCCATACCTACTGCTTGAGCACCCAGAACTTTTCCGTCTTTAGTAGAAAAGATTAACTTCAAAGCAATGGGTTCTGCGCCGGGGTAGTACTCAACATGATGACCCGGGTATAGATATATCTTCCCGTAATGCACAGGTTGGTCGGCAGCATAAACCTGTTTCAGCGTTTTTTCACTGGCGCCAGTTGAGGCAATGGTCATACCAAATACACTACAGACTGCTGTAGCTTGAACGCCACGAAACCTGACATCACGCCCCAGAATAGCTCCCGCGGCAATTCTTCCTTGCCGATGGGCAGGGCCAGCCAGTGGAATATTAATCCATTTGCCAGTAATGAAATCTCGCACCTCGACGGCATCGCCAACTGCCCAGATTCGCTCATCACCGGTACGCATTTGATCGTCCACCCGTATGCCACCACGGGCTCCAATCTCCAGTCCGGCCTCCCTAGCCAGAGTAGTTTCTGGGCGAATACCAATGGCCAAGATAACCAGGTCCGCGGTATACGCATTACCCGATTTAGTACTGACAGAAATTGTCCCATCGGTGTTTTGTTCGAACCCTGCCACAGGATCACCAAGGTGAAGGGATACGCCATGAGCAGTTAGATGGTCATGGATTGGTGCGGCCATCTCTGGGTCAAATGATGGCATCACCTGTGCTTGCATTTCAACTATTGCTATTGAGATACCACGTTTTACCAGATTCTCGGCCATTTCCAACCCGATGAAACCGCCCCCGACGATGATGGCATTTTTCACATTTCTCTGGATAATCCATTCCCTGATCTGGCGGCTATCTGGAATTGTCCGGAGAGCAAAAATACCGGGAAGATTTACACCAGGAAGTGGAGGCCGAATAGGCGCTGCTCCTGGAGAAAGTACCAGAGCATCATATCTTTCATGGTACACGGAAGCGGTTTTCAGATCCTTCACTTTAATCTCATTTCTTTCCCTATCGATAGATAGAACATTGCTTTCGGTCCTGACATCGATATTGAATCTCTCCTTGAATAACTCAGCGGTGGCAACCAGAAGGTTTTCCTCTTCAGTAATGACATCACCAACATAGTACGGCAGGCCGCAGTTGGCAAATGAAACATAGGGGCCACGCTCAAAGATGATTACCTCTGCCTTTTCCGAAAGCCGGCGTGCCCGAGCAGCACAAGTTGCACCACCCGCCACACCTCCAACTATGAGTATTCTCTTCTCATCTTCGACATCCATCTTTGACGTGTCGCCATTCATAAACTTTAACCTCCCTTCCTGTTTATGATGTTTTACCTCATTTCCTGCCTTTTAACTACTATATTTTCTCTCCCACCAGGATTAAATCCTCCGCCATTCCAATGATTGATGGTTCCTTAGCCAAATGCATCATCATCTCAAAAACCTTGGAGAATAGCTCCTCGTCCCATTGCTTTGCCTCCCGAATCTCTTCTGGGAGTATTTCCGTAAACCTGCCGTACACCCCAATAACTCTTACTCCATTTCTTTCAAACAGCCCTTTTAGTTCTTCAGGGCCAAATACTCTACCCCAGTCACCGTGAACATCATAACCATGGTTCAATTCAAACTTGACCAATTTTAATGCTACCTCTGGGTGCTTGCTAAGTTCACGCATTCCAGCCTGGTAACGGCCGAAAGCATCAACAATGATTTTTCCCTCCTTTTCCATTACTCGGACTAGTTCCTTGGCTGCCTTTAAGGAATCAGCGAGCGAAAGGGGGCCAGCTAGGCAGATGATAAAATCGAAGGTCTCGTCTGCAAATGGAAGGGAAGCAATATCGGCCTCTTTGACCTCTACCTTATCTAATAATCTTTGTTTGCTTAATTTCTCCCTCGCAACATCGAGCATGCCAGGTGATATATCGCATAATGTTACGTGATATCCCATTTTGGCCAGAGGTAGTGTTGTCCTACCTGTTCCCCCACCGGCATCTAAGACCTTTGCATTCACACCCTTAGGTAGATGTTCCTCTATCAGTTCTGAGCGTAAGCGTTGCCCCAGCTTGCTCTCAAACGTCTCTCCCATCTCGTCATAGGTTCTTGAGATCTCATCAAATCGCTTTTTAACATCTTTGGGGTTTCCAGGCTTATCTTCTAACATTTTTCACTCCTCACAACATACCAACCAATTACCTAATAATAGGATAACTGACTTATTCTCTTTCTACACTTCAGGTTATCTAAGTAGATTTTCGCAGGCTATCAAATAAACCTGGACTATACGCTAAGCCCCAACATAACATTCCCAGAATAGGATATCACAGCGCTTTTCTAATGAAAGCGGTAGTATCGGCGCTAACCCTTACCTGTCTCCTTTTTAATTCTGGCTTGCTCTCTAAAAGCTAAATCTTCCTGAACTTATCCTTACTTGCCCCACATATAGGGCATTCATCAGGAAGAATGCCGTCAGAGACATACCCGCAAACACTGCAAATATAGTAAGTGGTCTCCCTTTCCGCTATCAGGTGATCTAAGGCTCTCTTATACAGACGAGCATGCTCACGCTCTACGTCTCGAGCCCGGCTAAAGGTCAAAGCTACACCAGGATTACCCTCTTCTTCAGCTTCCTTTATAAACTGGGGATACATCTTAACCTCGGCCATGGTTTCCCTCTCAAAAGCAGTTTCAAGGTTGCTCTGGGTATCTTTCACCACACCCAAAAACCTGAGGTGATTGAAGGCATGAACTGCCTCAGCTTCGGCTATAGCACGGAATAATTTAGCTATCTGAGGCAGTTCCTCCTCTTCTGCCTTCATAGCAAAGGCTAAGTTTCTCTGGTGGGCTTGAGCTTCCCCGATGAAGCCAGCTTTTAAATTCTGTAAAGTCTTGGTCCCTTTAATTAGTTTACTCTCATACGGTATGAATTTCTCTTGGGGAGCATCACAAACTGGGCATTTAGACGGAGCCTCTATGCCTAGCTCAACATGATGACATACAGCGCATTCCCACATGCTCGCCTCCTTATTCTACCAGGGATTCGGTCCAGTCACTGTGGGGTTTTCCGGATAGGCGCTCCACTCAGTGAAGGATCCCTCATACAGCAAAACATCGGGGTAACCAAGATACCACTTGAGAAGAATAAACTCCGCGGTGGCCTCGCGACTGGTACCACAGGAGCAGATGATGGCCTTATCCGGTGTAACTCTATGCTCCCTCAGAATAGATTTTATCTCTGCCTCTGGCTTTAGCAGACGGGGGTTATCTTCATCCATCAGAGTCTTCCAGGGTAAATTCACCGCCCCGGGTATATGCCCTGGTTTGCTCCAGGGTCCCTGGCCCTGATAAACGGAGGCAGGCCGGGCATCAATAAGCACAACATCCGGGTTAGCCTTTAGCCTCTTTACTTCTTCCATGGAGATAGCATACTCTGTTATCCTGTTTTCGACCTTGAAATGGGAACTTTTAGTTTGGGCATATACCTGTGTTACCGGTTTCCCTTCAGTGATCCACTTTTCAAACCCCCCATCCAGGACATAGACATGGTTATGCCCGTATCTGGCAAGGCAATAAGCTACATGAGTTTGCTCCAGGCCATCACCCTTGCCCGAATGAGCCCCCTTACCCGTGTAGACCACCGCTGGAACCTCAGGGTCGAGGCCCATGACCTGAAAGATGGGCTCAACAGCTTGGGCAGGTATATAGGATGAGGGGCTTAGGCCCTTATGAAAGCGGAAGATATTCTCATTCAAGTAAATCGCTCCCGGTATGTGTTTACTGGTGTAATCCCAGATTGTGGGCTGAGCATCGATGATTATAATGTTGGTGTCCTCTAGATGGTTTAGGAGCCAATGTGTGGATACCCACTTTACTTCCCCTTCTCCCGAAGGGCAGGGACAATCTTTTAGAGACTGACTTTGCAAAGGAACTGAGGGAAGAGCTACGACTACTAAACCAGCGGTCAGGATGGCTGTTGTCAGCTTCCACATCTTTCCAGGTTTCTTCATCATATCTCCTTTCGCATCAATTAGCCTGGTAATTATATGCCCAGGCCTTGGGCCACACGCCTCCCATACTCTCTATCTGCCTTCGAGAAGTAAGAAACCATCTGCTCCTGGATAGGCCTATCCACATCCTTTAAGTCAAAGACCAGATTATCTATCAGACGATCCTGCTCGGTCTTGGACATGCTCCGGTAAAGTTCCCCCGCTTGTTCAAAGTCATTGGTCTTAGTGATCTTCGCCCGTCCGGTTTGCCCCTCGATATGTGCCTTAGATTTGGGATAGGGTGGGGCTTCCTTCAATGCACCAGGCAGACTGCTGGGTTCGTAGTTGATGGAGCCAGATGGATTGCTCATGGTCATGTAGCCGTCGCTTTGATTGTTGTTAACCTCTACCTTGGGTCGGTTGATGGGGATGTCTAAGTAATTGGGCCCGATGCGATGGCGTTGCGTATCGGGATAGGCAAACATACGTCCTTGTAGCATTTTATCCGCTGAAGGCTCAATCCCTGGCACCATGACCGCGGGAGCAAATGCAGCCTGCTCCACCTCGGCGAAGAAGTTCTCTGGATTGTGGTTTAACACCATCTTGCCTATGGGCAAAAGAGGAAACTCATCCTCAGGCCAGATCTTGGTATCATCCAGAGGGTCGAAGTCCAGTTCTGATTCCTTTTGGGGATCCATCAGTTGCACACAGAATTCCCACTCTGGATAATCACCTCTGGCGATGGCATTATACAGATCCCGGGTGGCGTGCTGAGGATCATTGCCGCTCACTTCCCCTGCCTCCTTACGGGTTAAGCTTTCCACCCCCTGCTTTGAAATCCAGTGGTACTTGATGTAAGTTCTCTTGCCCTCGGCGTTGACCCACACAAAGGTGTTAACGCCAAACCCGTTCATGTGTCGGTAATTTTTGGGTATACCCAGGTCCGACCACACATAGGTTATCATGTTAGTAGCCTCTGGGGTGTGGGAGAAGAAGTCCCAGTATCTATTCGGATCCTGTATATTGGTCACCGGGTCAGGCTTTAACGAGTGGATAACATCGGGGAATTTGATGGCGTCTCTGATGAAGAAAATGGGCAGGTTGTTACCTACTATATCGTAGTTACCTTCCTCGGTATATAACTTGACCGCAAACCCTCGGGGGTCGCGTGCCGTTTCGGGCGATCCCTTGGAGTGAATAACTGTAGAAACTCTCACAAATACCGGGGTGTGCTTACCCTTCTCCTGGAGGAATTTTGCACAGGTATATTGACCGACATTGCCGTAGGCTTCAAAGTAGCCGTAGGCGCCTGTTCCCCGGGCATGCACCACCCGCTCTGGAGTTCGTTCACGATCGAAATGAGCCAGTTTCTCTATGAATTGGTAGTCCTCAAGAAGAGTCGGCCCTCTTTCACCAGCCGTGAGGGAGCTCTGGTTATCATCTATGGGGGCACCCTGGTTGGTGGTCAAGTATTTTTCTTTCTCGTCCATAGTGATATTACCTCCTTCCTTTTCAGTTGCCTGGTTATGATGGGAGCTTTCATAATTATCACCGTGATGGTGATCGTCTGGTGTGGTTAATAAATCTACCGCAGATATCTGGCCCCCGGAAAATCCGAAGACTACTGTAGTGGCAAGCAATAGGCCAACAATAACCTGTGATATCTTAAATCCTTTCATCTGACCCTCGTTTCTTTATCTGGTCAACTCTTCGGCTTCCTTTCTGCCCTCCTCCAACTCTTTTTCTTGCTCCCTATCTTCTTTCAACAGTAGAGCCTGAAATTCCCCCACATGTGCCTTTTCTTCTTTGGCTATATCCAGGAGAACTTTTCTAATATTTTCACTCTCAGTCATAGCTGCCATCTGCTCATAAAGGTTTATAGCGTCTAACTCAGCTATTATTCCAACCCTTAATATCTCTTTGTCCAGGTTTCCCTTCTCTACTTTCTCAAGGCCTATGGGTATTTTCGATAACATATTTTCACCTCCCGGTCATTTGTTGCAGATTTACTGCTAAATTCGACCTCTTATATTTCATTGCCCTTGACTCCCAAAGCCACAGTTTCCTTAAATCTGCTGCTATCATTTTCTCCTCATTCACTTTTGCCTTGCTGCCAGCTCTTTATCAATCATAAGCAAGGCATTGCCACTTTCCCCCACCAGTTTAAACTTGGATATGACTTCATTGTCGTTGGCCTCCTCTTCGATCTGCTCAGTAACAAACCATTGAAGGAAGATATTGGTAGCATGGTCCTTTTCCTCCATGGCAAGGTCAACCAGATCATTGATACACTTTGTGATAAACTTCTCATGCTCCAGGGTCTTCCCAAACATATCCAGGGGCGATGCAAATTCTGTTGGCGGTTGTGCAATAGCCATAAGCTTTACCTGCCCATCTTGGCTATTGATGTAGTCGTAGATTTTCATGGCGTGTACCATCTCCTCTTGATACTGAACCATAAACCAGTTAGCAAATCCTTTCAGCCCGATATATGTACTGTAGGCAGACATGGACATATATAGATAGGCAGAATACATCTCATTGTTGACCTGTTTATTCAGCGCATTCAACATTTTCTCACCTAGCATCTTATTACCTCCTTTTATTTATTACATTTTTTCCCTGGAATGGTCTTTAATTGCCAATTAGAGGAGTTCAAGCCCCTTAGTGGTGATATCATAACTCTCGCCCTTCTGCTCAGCCAGACCCGCTCCCACAATATCCCTGAGACCACTTCTCACCCGAAACAGAGGAAGGCCCGCTTCCCTGACTATATCTTCAGGAGACCTCATCCCCTTTTGCAGGGCAGCTAACATTTTTCTGCCCGATTCTGTTGGCTTACCATCAGGGCTAATGCACCCCATAATACACCTCCTACTCTGAGACTAAACCTTCTTCAGACAGAGATACCAGTCCTTACACTCATACTCCTCCTTGAGCCTTTCTTCGGCCATCTCCTGGGTGTTAGGCGCGGGCACGATTACCTTGTCACCTGGCCTCCAATTGGCGGGAGTAGCTACGTGATGGGCATCAGTCGTTTGCAAAGCATCTACTATCCTTATTATCTCATCCATGTTTCTGCCCGTGGTCAGGGGATAATAAAGTATGGTGCGGATGATCTGGGTGGGGTCAATTACGAATACACATCTGACAGTCTCCGTCTTACTCTCACTGGGATGGATCATGCCATAGGCCAGAGAAACCTCTTTATCAAGGTCGGCGATTATAGGGAAGGGTATTTTCACCCCCATTTTTTCCTCCACGTTACGTGTCCAGGCGATGTGTGAGGAGACGCTGTCAACGCTCAAGCCTAAAAGCTCCACACCTCTCTTTCGCAACTCAGCGTAGATCTCAGCAAAGGCCATAAACTCGGTAGTACATACGGGAGTGAAATCTGCCGGGTGGGAAAAGAGAATTAGCCAGCTTCCCTTAAAATCCTCCAGCTTAAGCACTCCATGAGTAGTTACTGCCTTAAAGTCCGGCGCTGGTTCGCCTATGCGAGGAAGGCTAACCATCTGTTCTTTAACTTCATCCATTTCATACCTCCTTTTGAAATTCTTCAACCCCTATGTTCTTGATGTACCTTCCCAATCGCTGTGTAGTGTCGCAATTCTTATAGTAATTGATGACCCTGTCCGCAAGATCCATAGCCTCATCATAGTCTAAGTTTTCTGCCAGAACTTCTGCAATTGAAGGAACTGCTCCTGCCGAACCACCTACCACTGCCTTCCAGCCCTTTGGCATCCCGATAAAGCCTAGATCCTTTATCCATGACTCACCGCAGCTATTCGCGCACCCGGAAACGCCTATCTTAAATTTTGAGGGTAGCGTCACTCCGTGATATCTCCGATCCAATTCCATACCTAATTTCACTGAATCCTGTTTTCCTCGTTTACAAAATGTTGTTCCCGGACAGAATTTTACACTCCTAACACATAGCCCGATAGCATAACCTGGCGGTATACCAAGGTCCCTCCAGGCATCTTCTATATCGCTCTCTGCGATACCCACAATGGCTATTCTCTGTGCAGAAGTCAACTTTAAGGTCTTAGCCTTGTATTTCTCCGCCACATCGGCTATTTTTCTAAGTGTAGATGGGTCACAAATTCCTCCCGGTATATGAGGCGCAATAGCATAGCTTTCATAATCTCTCTGGATAATGGCGCCTTTCTCTAATATGTCCCCCTTTTTTTCTTCTGCCATATTTATTACCTCCTTTCACCGCTAAAAGACTATAACTTCGTATCCTTCTTCTATGTATCTGGCCATACTGGGGTGTCCTGACATCTCATTGCAGATGGGGAGGTTTTGCTCCTTAGCGCTATCTAAAGAACCGGTCTGATTGGCACAAGCCTGGCAAACACAATCAATCAGCCTGGCCTCCTTGACCCTCCCATATATTTTGGCCAGCGGTTTGCCGGGATCGGCTAACTCTTTTACGTATTTAGTAGCGCTCCCCTCGATTATTAGCTTTGCGTCGTAACCCTTCTTCTTCATATCCAGAATGTTCAGCATAGCATGAGTGAAGCACATTACCTCCCCGTTGAAGGAGAAGATGGCTATTTTCTTATCCATGTTATACCCTCCTTAAATTTCCAAGCAGTTCTCCCACAAGCCATGTATATTACAGTAGGCTAGAGCACAGAACGATTTAAACTCAGCTACCGGCACCTGAAACCTGACATTGGGGTTGGTGTAGCCTGGAGCAAGGGCAGCTCGACCCAGGTCAATGACCTGACCGTCTTTTTTCACACCGAGGATCTCTATCCAGGCAATATGATGCTCTACAGTATTAGGGTGAGGCACTTCTTTACCCACTACTACATGAACAATATCGGCTCCACTCTCTCCTCTGCCTTTACCTACCTCGATAACCGGCACATGCTTTTCCTTACCCTCAGACTCCTTACTCTTCAGAATGTCTCCTAATTTCATTTGTTTACCTCCTTAATTTAATTAATATTACCTAAATTCTTTTCTTTGCCTCTCTCGCCCGCTTAGCAACCAGTCTTGGGTCGTAATGATCGGGCCCTCCACACTCAGGAATATAGCAAGTGGCATTCACAAAAGTACATTTAGCACGGCAATGAGGATATGTATCTGGCGGTGTTTCGGCTTTAAAGACGTAATTACATTCACTGCACCTCCAGTAATTCATTGCTTCCTCCTATCTTAATAATTCTATTCCCAAACTTCTCCCTTTTTAGCTTCTTTTATTATTTCTGCAACCTTTCTCCCGAATTCCTGGCACTGCTTCACCCCGCTTTCGCTTGGTCTGCGTAGTATTTTCAATCCTGGTTCCACTACGTTCATTTCAAAGATATGTTTCATGGTGTCAGCCATCATCTGCACAGACTCGCCACTCCATCCATAGGATCCAAAGGCTGCCCCAACTTTTCCTTTTAAGTCTGCCTTCTCCATTTCGAAAAGGAAAGTTTTCATTGATTGGATCAGGTCATGATGATAAGTTGGGGCACCAAGAACTACGGCATCAACACCTGCGAGATCATCTGCCTTTGCACTGGCGGTCCTTTTCGAAAGAACCTCAACTCCAGCTTCTTTCATTCCATCATCAATTGCTTTTGCCATCATTCCTGTATTGCCACTTCTGGTCTCATAAATTATTATTGCTTTGGGCATTTTTGACCTCCTTTCGATAAAACATTGTCAAGCAAAGCTGCGCTCTTTATGCTTTTCGGCGATGGTGTTGGCCAGGTTATCCAGAGCCCTGAAATCGGGTTCCTTGGGGAACCCCTTGCTGATCACAGGGTCTAGCACCTCGGCCTTAAGGTTGGGAATCATCCCCTTGAGTTGTTCTACAGCCTTGCTGCCCCAGCCATAGGAGCCAATGATAGAGATAAACTGGAGTCTGGGTCTTAGGGCGTTGGCTAGAAATGCAGCATAGGCGACATTGGGATGTGGACCAACCAAAACAGTAGGCGTACCAATGACCAAGGTAGCTGCATCCACCAATGCCATTGCCAGTTTCCCGATATCAGTTACTGTGAGATCGAATTGTTTCACTGTCACGCCCCTTTGGACCAAAGCTCCGACAAAATATTCCACCATCTTCTGGGTGCTGCCATGCATGGAGATGTAAGGCAATACCACGATGTTTTGGGGTTCATCGAAGGCCCAGCTATGATAGGCTTCCAGAATGAATTCCGGTCTGCCATACATGGGACCGTGACTGGGGGCAATAACATCAAGGGCATAGTCTTTTATTTTCTCCAGGTTCTTCTGTACGTTCGTTCGAAAGGGCATCATGATTTCGGCATAGTATCTTTTGGCTGGCTCATAGACCTGACTTTCATCGGTTACGTATAGGTCAGTGGTAGCTAGATGGGAGCCAAAGAAGTCGCAGGTGAACATTATTTTATCTTCCCTCAAGTAAGTAAGCATGGTATCCGGCCAGTGAACCCAGGGGGCATGAATGAACTCCAGGGTTTTATCTCCCAGAGAAAGTGTCTCCTTATCACCTACTGCTATAAACCTCTCCTCTGGAATCGGAAGCAGGTCTATGAGTATGGCTTTGCATTTGGGAGTGGCAACAATTTTAGCCTCAGGATATTCTTGAAGAACTGGAGGAAGAGCGCCAGAGTGATCCTGTTCACCATGCTGAGCCACCACATAATCTATGGTTTTAATCCCGGACCGATTTAAACGATCCATCAGCACATCCTGCATAGTAGGGTCTACTGCATCGATGAGGGCAATTTTTTCACTACCCTTGATGAGATATGAGTTATAACTTGTGCCGTCGGGAAGGGGTATCAGGGCATCGAATAGGCGTCTGTCCCAATCAATTGCTCCCACCCAGTAGACTTCAGGCCTTATTTGTCTTGGTTTCATTATAGTTCTATCCTCCTAAAGTTACTCTTGGCCGCCCCACATACAGGGCATGTCCAGTCATCGGGTATCTCCTCAAAAGGCGTTCCTGGTTTTATGCCACCATCAGGGTCACCCAACTCAGGGTCATAGACATAACCACAGACCATGCATTCATACTTGGGCATCTTGGGTGCCACCTCCTTTTTCTCTTCAACATAGACAGGAGCTGTCTTAGGCGTAGTTCCTCGTTTAACCTGGTGATAGTAAGCATAGGTCATGGGCTCACCTTCTTTTAAAACATCCGCCTCCACCAGCTCTCCTATAAAGATAGTATGAGTTTTGACATTCAGCTCATCTATTACCTTAGCTTCAAGATAAGCTAGAGCATGCTCAAGCACTATGGGGGCCTTAGTTTCACCCAGTTTATATTGGATGTCTTTGAGTTTATCTATCTCCCTACCCGACTTGAAACCGAAATGGCCGATAAAGTTCAAAGGTGTATCTTGGGAAAGGATGGAAACAGCAAATACTTTGCTTTCGGTGATAAATTCATGGGTTAGATTATTCTTATTGATGCTTACGGCAATAATAGGTGGTTCAGATGTAATCTGGAAGACCGTATTGGCAATCTGGCAATTAAGTCTGTCTCCCTTTTTAGAACCCACAACATACAAACCATAACCCAGCTTAAATAACGCCCTGGCATTCATTTGCCCACCTCCTTAAATTTTTTTATTCTCCTCCTCTTTTTTAAGGCAATTGGAACATATCCCGTAGAGGCAGGCTTGGACTGTCTCGACTCTATTTCCATTTACCCAACTGCTTTCAGTGATGGGGCAGGAGGCAGGGCAGGAGACCTCGATATCGAGAACTCTCTCACACCTCCGGCAGAAGAAATGGTAGTGGGGCTTGGTATGGGGGTCGTAGCGAGCTTTGTTAGCGGTAATGGTAATCTGCTGAATTTCCCCCAGTTTGCAGAGAAGGTCCAGGGTATTGTAGACTGTCGCCCGAGAAAGCGAGGGTAAATTCTTCCGGAGATCCTGGTATATTTCCTCAGCTGTGGGGTGATCGGTCCGTTTCTGAATATGCTCTAGCACGGCAATCCGCTGGAGCGTAGGGGTAACCTTCTCTTCTCTTAGCCTGTCAGCGGCTAGTTTGTTCATGATTTGTATTGATTATAAAACAAGAATTATCCGTTGTCAATACCTCGAATTGTTTCATAATTATTACTAATCCAGGGTATCCTACAGCGATTTATAGTTAACTGCAAAAGTCCTTATATTTCTCCCTCCCCTCCGCGGGAGGAGGTTAGAGGGAGAAAAACGGGAGGAGGTTAGAGGGAGAAAAAAAGGAGAGATTTGTATGGGGATTTTTGCAAGGCACTATGGTTTCAGGATAAGCTTGGAATATCACCATCCTGAATTCGATTTACATGAATTCTTTTCCGCTAGCTTCAACTACCCTGTGTAGTTCCGCGCTGAGCTCTGAAGGCAGTCCCTCAATATCTACTCGTAAGAATCCTCTGACTATAGTAGAGGTAGCCTCATCTCGAGTTAAACCCCGTATCATCAGATACTCTAGTTCTTCCTCAGCTATCTTGCCCACCGCAGCCTCATGAGATAGGTCTATTCCAGCTAAGGTACCCTTCAGCTCTGGTATAGCATGAATTATGCCTTCCCCTCGTAGGATCAGCCCATGACATTCCAGATGTCCCTTGACTTCAGGAGCATTGCCCCCTATATAACCTCGAGAGATAATCTCTCCTCCAGTAGTAATAGCCCGGGATATAATCTCAGTCCTAGATCCCTCGGCATTGAGAAGCACTTGAGATCCTACATCCATGCTGGATCCCGGAGCAGCCACCAGGATGCTATTAAACCTGACTACTGCATTATTTCCCACGCACCAAGCTATAGGATTAGTTTGTAATGAATGGACTGGCCTCATAATTACATAGTTATTGATAAACACACCATCCCCCTCCACGATTATCCCTGTGCGGGGACGCACCACTACCTCTGGCGTCCAGTTATGTACCATGGTGAAGGTAACCCTAGCTCCTCGCTTAATGTAGAACTCAGAAATACCTAAATGCAAGCCTTGCTCCACCCTGGGAGCAGTAGTACAGCCAGTAATAATGTGCAACTCTGACCCCTCTTCAGCAATGATGATATTATGAACATTCTGAGCTAAGTTATTCCGGGATAAGTAAAGACAGGCCTGAACTGGATATACTGTCTTACTGCCAGGCAGAGACCGGATAAAGTAACCATTATTCTGGTTAAGTTCAACATGGGCAGTATATTTATCGCTATCTACAGCTACCGCCTTCCACAAATAACCGGATAACCAGTCATATTTTTCCAGCGCCTGCTTTGTGCCCATTACTTCTATACCTTCTTGCCCTATCAGGTTATGTACTATGGAATGGTCCATCTGAATGATAGTTGCTGAACGCTGACTATCATCCTTCAAGGTAATCCCCACCTGCGTCATTTGCTGCTGGGTCTCCAAGGGCAATTTCAATGGGTCATCCTGGTAAGGCAATTCATCTACCGAATGAGAGTACTGGTCTAAGTCTATGTCTTCACCTAAAGGCGCTGGTTTAGATAGTGCTACCCTAGCCTTATCCTTAGAGGTTTTAGCCAACTCTATTTCGCGCATTTCCTACACTCCTCGTAACCTTTGCTCTTTATGGTTTTTAGTATCTCGTGAGGGTCTCCATCGCAGACTATCTTACCATCCAGTAAGACATACCCTGTACGGGCGTTGACATAGTCTAAGATATAACCCGTATGGGTAATAATGAGACTGCTGCGCTTTCGATCACGCATGGGATGCTCTTTTTGCAAAAGATCATTTATCAGCTGGCCAATCAAGACAATATTCACCAGATCAACTCCAGATTCAGGTTCATCTAACAAAACTAGGTCCGGACTTTGAGCCAGCAATTGCAGAAGCTCAGATCGTTTTATCTCCCCTCCGGAAAATCCGTAATTTACCTCCCTATCCATAAGCTCAGTTAGGTTAGCTTCTTGGGCTAGCCTATCTATATCTTTCCTTCCTCTATCCACCCCCCTAAGACAAACGGCAACTACGTCGCGAGTTTTCACCCCCCGAATAACCGGTGGCCTTTGGAGAGACATACCGATTCCCAAACGCGCTCTTTCGTCGGGAGATAATTTTGTTATGTCTTCACCTTTAAACCTAATGTTACCCTTAGTTATCTGATATCTGGACAGGCCCATTATGGCCATAAGCAACGTAGTTTTCCCGCTACCATTGGGGCCGAACAGAATATGGGTCTCACCAGTTTTAATATTTAAGCTCACATCATGCAAAATCTCTTTATCATCTACCTTCACAGTTAGCTGATCAATCTCTAACATTTCCTCTCCTACTTCCACCATCTACTTAGCCTCCATCCAGGGAAGAGCGTTCTTTGTTGACAAACCAACCTGCTGGATCAAGAAGGTACTCCCGGTAGTCAACTAGAGCCAAATAATGACCTCTTTCTTCAGCAGCCAGAGCCTCATAAAAATTCCCCTCAATATCACCGATGGCTCTTTCGGCCTGGCCCTTATAGAAATCATAAGTTTTATTTTCCATATCCATAGCTTGGCTTACGGTATCAATCTCACCAGAAGCAGCCTTTACATTGGGAGCAACTGCCTCCATGGCTCCAGCAAAAAGAGTGCTTAGCCTCTCATCGCTATTAGATTGAATATCAATGTCAGGCCAGGCTTTTTTACTCCTGATAGACTCGTATATTTCCTCAAACCTTTGCTGATGTTTATCTTCCTCAATAGCTAGCTCCCGGAAAAGCTCCTTGCCTGCTTGATTGTTACTCTCCTGGCTAGCCCTCTGGTAGTATTCCTGACCCTCAATTTCCATCTGAATAGCCATTTGAAGCGCTTCTATAGTCTTAGCCTGTTCATCCCCCATTTACTAACCCCCTTTTATTCCTCAAGATTTTTAACTACACCTCTAAGCTCAAACAGGGGTAATTTAGAGTCGCCTCGTAGGTTTACGCACTACCCTCCTTTACGGCCATCCCCCTAGATTCATCGGCGAGTAACGCCCGGGGTTTAGCCAAGTTATTCTTGATTTTACATCTGTTAAATAAAAAGGACAAGCTGTGAATTATAGCTATCCGCATAAACCCATGTAATGTTATTTACCTATCAGAAACCTTTCCATATAAGCTCTTGGCATAACCCATCCCCATTAAAGTAGTTCGTCCCGGGTATCTTCATGTGACCCTTTTTACCCCACGAGGAAAGGCAGTTGAAACTAAGGCGACGACGGTTTAGAGTGTTAGTGGTTCACCCCCAGATTCGTCATCAGTTATATGGCCTTTGATATGTTACAAACTATTTCACCAAGGATAGGAGTAGTTGGGGATGCTGGATGAAATTGACCTCATACTGAATATAGCCATTGCTCTGGGGGCAGCATTGGCAGGAGGGCTGACTGCTCGCTTCTTTAAGCAGTCTACTATTATCGGCTATCTTTTAGCCGGTGTCATTATTGGTCCCCACAGTTTAGGCCTAATTCAGGAGTCGGATGAAATCAGGGTTCTAGCCACCATTGGGGTGGTACTGCTTTTGTTTACCCTGGGGGTAAAGTTCTCGCTACGGGAAATAATGCGGATAAAGAAGGTAGCTATTGGGGGGGGTATATTTCAACTTCTAGTTACCACAGCCCTGGGGATGGGTGTTGCCACCCTTTTGGGATGGTCACTCCAGGAAGCAGTAATCTTTGGCTTTCTGATTGCCTTGAGCAGCACCATGGTAGTGATCGGAATGCTTACCAGTCGAGGGGAGCTGGAATCAGTACACGGCAGGGTAATGGTGGGAATCCTCTTGATGCAGGATATTGGTGCTGCCTTCGCGATGTTTATACTACCAGCACTGGGGGAATCAGGTGAGAGTCTATCCCTCATACTGGGAATAGCAGCTCTTAAAGCCGGGCTATTCATTGCCTTGATCTTGTTCTTGGGAGCACGGTTAGTACCTCGATTCATAACCAGGATGGCAAGCCGGGGTTCCAGGGAATTGTTCATCATTTCCAGCGCTGCCCTTTGCTTTGGAGGTGCCTTTGGAGCCTACTATTTTGGCTTGTCGGCAGCTTTGGGGGCTTTTGCTGTCGGGCTTCTCATCAGTGAATCTGACTTTGCTCATCAAGTGCTGGGGGATATGATCCCCGTGCGTGATATCTTTTCGGCGCTTTTCTTTGTGTCAGTGGGTATGCTCATCGACCTGTCTTTCATGACAGGAAATATCATCACCGTTATGGTGATAATTTTGACCATTGTTTTGGGTAAGTTTCTCATTTGCTCGGTTACGGCCAGGCTATTTGGCTATACGGGTAAAACAATACCCCTGGTGGGAGCGGGAATGGCGCAAATAGGAGAATTCAGTTTCGTATTGGCGGAGTTAGGATTAGGCACAGGCATCATTTCAGAGTATTTATATTCGGTGATCTTGACTAGCGCTATGATCTCTATTGTCCTTACTCCCTTTATCTACAGCCTGGTGAGCAATCTCAGCCCCAGGCTAATCCAGTCAGGAAGACTAAGGTCACTCATGGCGGTTGATGCGCTACCATCTCCCGGTGAGATGGCAAAGATTTCCCATTATGTGATCATTTGTGGTCACGGGCGTGTGGGTGGCAATGTAGCCCGGATGCTGAAGGAGTTAAACATATCTTACCTGGTGATCGATCTTGACCCGGCAATTATCTCCGGTCTTCGTAGTAAAGGAATTCCCTGTGTTTACGGAGATGCAGGCAACCTGGAAGTGCTTTCCAGGGCAGGGCTCAAAGGTGCTGCCCTTTTGCTAATCACCATGCCCGACCCCATGGCAACCAGGCTTGCTCTTGACCATGCCCTACGTATTAATCCCGAGCTAGATGTCGTAGCCCGTGTTCATAGTGATTTCGAGCTTGGTTTTTTGCGGGATAGGGGAGCTTCCGAGCTGATCCAGCCCGAGCTTGAAGCCAGCATAGAACTGGTTAGGCTTGTTCTATGTCGGTTAGGGTTTCCTGAATCCAGAATGCAAGATTTCATCAACCTCCAGAGGGTAAAATGCCCCCGGCCCGGCATTTGAGCACCGGCGTAAAAATTATTCTACTTAGTGTTTCTTCAGAGACTGTCTTTTCTCTGCCTGGAAACCTTGATGTTTAAGCTCATTTAAAATGTCCGTGGGGTCCTCGGTATCCAGGTGGACGACGAGATCATTGTTGAAGGTTTCTGATGACAGGAAGGTGCCTACTGCCTTTATCCCTATCTTGTGTTGGGCGATACAATCCATCACCTTACATATGCCATCTGCTTGCCCTGCCTCACAGACAATGATGCGGCTCCCTGACTGACCTATGCCTAATATAGGATTCAGAACCTTGTAGAAGAAGTCATTAGTGGTCACTATACCCACCAACACATTGTTTTCCATCACAGGTAGAGCACCAACCCGGTTGGCCTGTGCTGTAGCTACCGCTTCCTCCACAGTGGCATCAGGAAAGATCGTCACCACCTCCTTCTTCATAAGCTCCTCTACCGTCATCTTAGCCAGAAGATAATTCATCTCCCACACGCTCAGGGAAGTAGCTTCAGAGGGAGTAGCCTTCTGCATAGTATCTTTGGTCACAATGCCCGTCAACTTCCCCCTATCGACCACCGGCAGACGTTCAACACCATGGAATCCCATGGTCCTTCGGGCCTCCATTATGGGAGTATGGCTAGATATGGTGACGACATTAGTGGTCATAATATCCCGCACTTGCATTTCCCCTCCTTAAATCCAGACCTCTACCCTAATTTTAACATCTAAGGAGGGTACAACCAAGTTTACTTGGTATAATGTAAGTCTGTAACAATTTGGTCGGTGGATAGGCGCCCCATCATGTCATTGCGAGGGGCAAAGCCCCGAAGCAATCTCGGCAGGGAGGGAATCTCCCTCACCCTGACCCTCTCCCAGAGGGAGAGGGAAAATAATAATGAGATTGCGGAGCAAGAGTTTATCCTGAGCTGACAGAAGGCGAAGGGCTCGCAATGACCCAAGACCTTTCAAGGTTCACCGACAAAAATGATACAGTAACGTATAATGTAAGTGATTTGGTAGTAGGTATAGATATAATAGAGATAGAACGTATCCGTAGGGCGCTAAACCGCTTTGGAGAAAAATTTCTGAGGCGAGTATATACCGAAAGGGAAGTGGAAGAAGTAAAGGGTAGCGTTGCCTCTCTGGGTGCACGGTTTGCGGCTAAAGAAGCAGCCATGAAGGCCCTGGGTGGAGGAATAACCTTTAGAGAAGTAGAGATTCGAAGGGAAGGCGAAGCTCCCCATATTCTCTTTTGGGGGAAGGCAAGAGAGAGAGCAAGAAGAATGAATCTGAGAAGGGTTGAAGTGAGCCTCTCCCATTCCAGGGACTATGCCGTGGCCATAGTGGTAGGAGAGAATTGAAGGTCGTCACTGTTCCCCAGATGAGAGAGATAGAGAAAAGGGCAGAGGAGGAAGGACTGCCCGCGAGCACCCTTATGGAAAGGGCCGGACTTGGCGTAGCCCAGGAGGTAAAAAAGCTTCTATCACAGGTTAAAGGACGCCACATCCTGGTGCTCATAGGTCCGGGGAATAATGGTGGGGATGGGCTGGTCTGTGCCCGTTACCTTGCTGATGAGGGGGGAAAAATCTACCTTTATCTTATTTCTGAGAGGAAAGATATAAACTTCAAGCTATGCCAGGACAGAGGAATCCCTTTCTTAGAGATGATGAGGGATGAGGAGCTTTCCGGCCTTCGGTGGCTCCTTTTCTCCTCCGCTGTGGTTGTCGACGCTGTGCTGGGCACAGGAAAGGCCCGACCCTTAGAAGGTAAGCTGCGGGAGGTTATACAAGAAGTCGGCAAAGCCAAGGAAGAACGGCCTTCAGTTTACATCCTGGCCCTGGATCTCCCTTCAGGATTGGATGCTGATACCGGGAGAGTGGACGATGCCTGTCCCTATGCTGACCTCACGGTTACTCTGGGGTTTCCCAAGGTAGGGTTATTCCTTTCCCCCGGGGCGGAGAGAGCAGGCAGAATAGTGGTCGCCGATATAGGGATTCCCTCTTATCTAATCTCCCATCTGGATACTGAGATCATAACTTCAAAGTGGGTCAGGAAATTTCTCCCCCGCCGACCCTATGCCGCCAACAAGGGAACCTTCGGAAGGGTGCTTGCGGTCTCAGGATCGTCGAATTACATTGGCGCTGCCTATTTGTGCTGTGAAGCAGCCCTCCGGGTAGGGGCAGGAATGGTGACCCTGGCCTGCCCCCAAACCATAAAGTCCATCCTGGCCTCAAAGCTGACTGAAGTAACCTACCTTCCCCTTTCTGAGCTAGAACCGGGGGTTATCTCCCCCCAAGCAGTGGATACCATCCTGGAAAATTTGCCTCGCTTTGACGTCCTCATCCTGGGGCCGGGGCTGGGAAAAGAGGGAGAGGTAAGAAATTTTGTGACGCAACTTTTATTCTCCCTCCCTTCCGGCCTACCGTTGGTGGTTGACGCCGACGGATTGAACATCCTCTCCCAAACGGAATGCTGGTGGGAGAAGCTGACGGCGAATGCCATTCTCACCCCTCATCCCGGGGAGATGGGGAGGCTTTGCCGAAAGGAAGTCTCAGATATTCAGTCCCACCGTCTTGAGGTGGCCAGGGAATTTGCCGCACACTGGGGAAAGACGGTGGTCCTCAAGGGAGCCTACACTGTAGTGAGTGAACCTCAGGGAAAAACTTATGTGCTTAACCTGGCCAACCCCGGGCTTTCCTCTGCCGGAACAGGGGATGTGCTAAGTGGAGCAATAGGTGGCCTTCTGGCCCAGAATCTATCCCCATTTTACGCCTCTTGCCTGGGAGTATATGCCCATGGGGGAGCTTCAGAGAAGGTAAGGGAAAGGGAAGGAAATATGGGGATGATAGCCAGCGACCTTTTACCTTGCCTACCCCTGGTGCTTAAGGAGTTAAAGAATGTTACTCACCGTTGACATCGGCAACACCACCATAAATCTGGGGGTCTTTCAGGAGGAAAACATCATTCTCGTTCTTCATCTGGACACCAGGATTCATGAACTGGCCGATGAATATGCCGCCACCCTCCTGACCCTATTTTCTCATCGGGGCATCAAAACCCAGGACATTGATGGGGTAGCTATATGCAGCGTTACCCCCCCACTGGTGGGCGTCTTTGAAGAGATGTGTCAAAATTACTTCCAAAATGACCCTCTAATAGTGGATGCAGGGACAAAAACAGGGGTACGCATCTTGATGGACAATCCTCGTGAAGTAGGGCCAGATAGGGTGGTAGGGGCGGCTGCCGCCCACCACCTGTACGGCGGGCCCGCCATCATCATTGACCTGGGAACAGCCACTACCTTTGATGTTATATCCAGGGGTGGCGATTATCTGGGAGGGGCCATCGTCCCGGGGGTGGGCATCTCCGCTGAAGCCCTCTTCCTGCACACAGCCAGGCTCCCTCGGGTAGAGTTCATCTCCCCGCCGAAGGCCATAGGCAAAAATACAACGTCTGCTTTACAATCAGGCCTCATTTTTGGCTACGTAAGCTTAGTAGAGGGAATGATAGACCTCCTTGCCAGGGAGATAGGTGAGGAGACCAGGGTGGTGGCTACGGGGGGATTTGCCCCCCTTATTGCCCCCAGGACAAAAGGAATACACGAGGTGAACCCCAACCTTACCCTGATTGGACTTAGACTCATTTACGACCTGAACCGATGAAAAAGGTGACATTGGGGGTAAGCGGAAGCATCGCTGCCTATCGGGCCGCGGATATAGCCAGTGGGCTTACCAAGCTGGGGTTAGACGTACAGGTGGCCATGACCAGGGAGGCTACGAAGTTCATTGCCCCCCTGACCTTTCATGACCTAACTCACCATCCCGTAGCTACGGACATGTTTGTTCCCGTACAAGGATTGGGCGCCGACCATATAAGCTTAGCCCGGGGTGCCGATGTCATACTCATATCCCCTTGTACCGCCAACTTGATCGCCAAGCTAGCCTGTGGTATATGCGATGACATCGTCTCTGCTACCGTCCTGGCCACCATGGCACCGGTCATCCTGGCTCCGGCCATGAACACTGTGATGTATGAAAATGTCATAACTCAGGAAAACCTCACTCAACTCAGGAAGAGAGGGTTTACCATCGTGGAGCCAGATTATGCTGCCCTTCCCTGTGGTGAGGTGGGAAGGGGACATATCGCCGATACCGAAAGGATCCTGGGGGCAGTGCGTATGATTTTAGGCCGGGGAGGGGAATTACAGGGAAGGCATATCGTGGTCACGGCAGGGGGAACTCAGGAGCCCATAGATGCTGTTCGCCATATAGGCAATAGGTCATCGGGAAGGATGGGCTATGCTTTGACAGAGGCCCTAAGGGACAGAGGGGCCAGGGTAATGCTCATCGCCGGCCCCACCACCCTACTCACTCCCTTTGGGGTGGAAAAGATAGAAGTGAGGGAAGCTCTGGAGATGAGGGATAGAGTGCTCGAGGAGATACCCTCTGCTCGGGCAATCGTTATGACAGCAGCAGTGGTTGATTTTCGCCCTGAGTCGCCTTCTTCTAGAAAGGTTAAAAGAGGGGATTTTCCCTCCACCATTTCCCTTGTTCCCAACCCCGACATCTTAAATGAGATAAAGGGAGATGTTATAAAGGTGGGCTTTGCTGCCGAAAGCGAGGATGTGGTACAGAATGCAGCTAAAAAGCTCGCCTGGAAGGAACTTGACCTTATCGTGGCCAACGACATATCTCGCCCCGACAGTGGCTTTGGCTCAGATACCAACCAGGTAACCCTCATCCACAAAGGAGGTAAGATAGAAAAGCTCCCTCTACTTTCAAAATGGGAAGTGGCTGTAGAAATAACCGACAGAATAGTAGAATTATTTAAGGAAAGGCTGTCCCTGTAGCTCAGCAGGATAGAGCGGCTGCCTTCTAAGCAGCGGGTCGTGGGTTCGAATCCCGCCAGGGACGCCAGGCTTATTGGATTTTTGCCCTCCTTCATTATTTTTGCCCAACGCCAATTAAGCGAAATTAGCTTCAGGGGTGTAGAACTAGCCCCTAAATAACCCTTCGACTTCATCGTAGGTATTCTCTGCTCTTTTTGCTACCTTACCTATAATCACAAGCTTGTCTTTATCGAATACAGCATAGATGATACGCCACCTTCCCACTCGGACGCGGTGGATAGGACCTTTGAGCTTTTTTGTTCCATAGAGTCGAGGGTCCTGTCTTAATTTCCAGATAGCCTCATCAACGGCCTTAAAACTCTCGGCAGGTATTTTATCTAGCTCTCGCTTTGCTCTGGCTGTTAGCTCAATCTTATACACTGCCCAGTCGTTCCCTACGGTACTGGGCATAATCAGTGGCAATATCCGGTTTGGCCTGATATTTGGCTAATTCCTCTTCCATGGCTTGTAGGTCTTCCCAGTCCTCCTGATAAGCTCTCTCGATAGCCTGACGGATGAGTTCAGTAATGGACACCTTTCGTTCAAAAGCAAAGCGCCGTAATGCTTCATATTGTTCATCAGGTAGATAGACCGTCGTCCTCTTCATATTCCTCCTCCTAAAAGCATCATAATGCTATGATAGCATAACATAAGTTCCCTTTGAAAGCTGGGGGGTCGGCAACCATCCCGCACAAGGGACGTTAGGCTTTTTAAAGTTAACATGTTATAATTTTTGGAAAGGAGTTTATTTTGTATAGTGAAGAGAAAAAGGAAGAGGTCGTCACTCACTTCAGGATCCATCCGGAGGATACTGGTTCTCCGGAGGTTCAAATAGCTCTTCTAAGCTGGCAGATAAATAAGCTCACTGAACACCTGAAGGTGCACCGCCATGACTACCACTCAGAGAGGGGGCTTTTGAAGATGGTAGGACATCGGCGGAAGCTTCTGAGCTACCTCAAGAGGAAGAATCCAGCCCGTCACAAGGCGTTAATAAAAGATCTGGGGTTGAAAGGATAGGAAGAAATGATAAGAAGATGTTGTTCTGTGGAGAGTGCTATAGGAGGAAAAAGGCTTTGCCTGGAGGTAGGAAAGCTAGCCCCTCAAACCTCGAGCGCAGTAAGTGTCACCTATGGGGACACGGTGGTATTAGTAACTGTCTGTCTGGGTCAGGAGAGGGCAGTGGATTTTACCCCTCTGACGGTGGATTATGAAGAAAGGCTATATGCGGCAGGGAAGATACCGGGAGGCTTCTTTCGCCGGGAAGGTCGGCCCACCGAAGAGGCTATCCTGACCTCACGCTTGATTGACCGCCCCCTACGCCCCCTTCTCCCCGCTGGTTTTAGTCGTGAACTACAAATAGTAGCCACCGTATTTTCGGTAGACCAGGAAAATCGGTCTGATGTTCTGGCCTTGATTGGTGCCTCGGCTGCTCTTCATATATCAGAGATTCCCTTCGCCGGACCGATAGGGGCAGTAGGGATAGGCGTAAACGATGGGGAATTTATCTCTAATCCTACCTTTTCCCAGCTTCAAGAAAGCCCTTTGGACTTGGTGGTTTGCGGAACGCAGGATCGGGTGGTGATGATAGAGGGTGAGGCCAAGGAAGTAGAGGAAAGTTTTATGGTCTCGGCTATAGGGTTTGCTCAGAGAGCCAACCTCGATATCATTGAACTCCAACATGAATTAAGGAAAGAGTGTGGTAAGCCCAAAATAGAGCTGGGAGTAAAAAGTCTCGACCCATACCTTGTGGAAGAAACCTACGTCTTAGTGAAGGATAGACTGGATGAGGTATTAGCTATTCCAGAGAAAGGCCTAAGAGAAAAAACTATATCCTCTCTGAAGGACGAAGTGGCGGAAAAAATGGAAGGTGTTTCTGCGGGTGATATCTCCTCAATATTTGAACAGAATCTCCGGCGTCACGTGAGGAGAAATACTCTGGATAAAGGAACGCGCCCCGGCGGTCGTGAGCTCTCTCAGATAAGGCCCATAAGCTGTGAGGCAGGAATACTTCCCCGCACTCACGGCTCGGCCTTGTTCAATCGAGGGCAAACCCAGGTCCTCACCATTGCCACCTTAGGCTCCTTAAGCAAAGAACAACGTCTGGATGGACTCACCTTAGAGGAAAGCAAGCGCTTTATACACCACTACAACTTCCCGCCCTTCTCCACGGGGGAGGTGAAGCGTATTGGCACTCCCAGTCGGAGAGAGATCGGCCATGGTGCCTTGGTAGAGAAAGCATTGTCAGCGGTAATCCCGCGCGAAGATGAGTTTCCCTATACCATAAGGTTAGTCTCTGAGGTGTTAAGCTCCAATGGAAGTACTTCTATGGCTTCAACCTGTGCCTCCAGCCTCTCCCTGATGGATGCTGGAGTGCCCATCAGAAACCCCGTGGCAGGTATAGCTATGGGTCTGGTGGATGATGGAGAAAGGTATAGCCTTCTCACTGATATTGAGGGGATGGAGGACCACTATGGAGATATGGACTTTAAGATAGCAGGTACGCAGAAAGGGATAACTGCGGTTCAACTGGACGTGAAGAATATGGGTCTGGGTCTGGACACCTTAGGTGAGGCCCTGGGGAGGGCCAACAAAGCCCGGAGGGAGATTTTAGATAGGATGATAGAAACCCTATCTCAGAGCCGCTCTTCCATCTCCAAGTATGCCCCCCATATGGTAAAGTATAAAATTCCTCAGGACAAGATCGGCGCAGTAATCGGCCCTGGTGGTAGGGTGATAAGGTCAATCAGTGAGCAGGCCAAGGTGAGCCTGGACGTAGAAAACGACGGTACCGTCTTCATTGGTAGCTCAAATGAGGAGGGGATTGGGGAAGCCATACGCATGATCGAAAGCCTTACCCGGGAGGTGGTGGTAGGAGGAATATATACCGGTAAGGTTACCCGAATCTTGGGCTTTGGCGCCATGGTGGAGGTCCTTCCAGGAAAGGAAGGATTGGTTCACATAAGTGAGCTCGCCGACCACTATGTTAAGCATGTGGAGGATGTGGTTAAGATGGGAGATGAGATAACAGTAGTGGTTATAGGAATAGACCGTGAGGGAAGGATAAACCTTTCCCGGAAGGCGGTGTTTCAAGGTCTCCCTGATAGAGAGGAAAATGCTCCTTTGCATAAGGTAGATTCGCCCCCGCGGGCACCTGCATAAGAGCCATGATGGCGAAAGTGGTAGTCCTGGGGGCCCTGGGAAGGATGGGTGGAAGTGCGGTCCGCTGGATAGAAGAAGACCCTGAGCTTATCCTGGTAGGAGGAATAGACAAAACAGAAGGACAGCTTAAGAACGTTCCATTATCTGATGATGCTGAGACTTTGTTTTGTTCCGCCCGTCCTGACGTTCTGGTAGATTTCTCTACTCCTTCGACTACCCTGTCTGTAGCCCCCCTGGCCTTAAGGCATAACACTAATCTGGTCATCGGCACCACCGGAATTCCTGAGGATAAGCTAGCCGATCTGGGGAGGAAAGCTGAAGGGGCAGGAGTGGGGATGGTGGTGGCTCCCAATTTTTCCCTGGGGGCAGTAGTGATGATATGGCTGGCCTCAAAAGCGGCCAGATTCTTCGATTCAGCAGAGATTGTGGAGATGCACCACCAAAATAAACTGGATTTCCCCTCCGGTACAGCTATCAGAACAGCTCATATGATGGCATCCTCCCGGGGTGAGCCTTTTCCCCCTTCAACTTCAAGCAGTAGAGGGGAGAATATAGAAGGTATACTCATTCATAGCCTGCGCCTTCCTGGCATACTTTCTTCTCAGGAAGTCATCCTGGGGGGGGAGGGAGAGACCCTTACCATCTCTCATCGTACCATAAGCCGTGAGTGCTACCGGGAAGGGTTATTAACGGCGACGAAGAAGGTTTCTCAGTTCTCAGGCCTGGTCACTCTAGAGCAGATATTGGATTTGGATGGGACTTAACGTCGCTATCCTCGGCGCCACCGGACTGGTGGGGCAAAAGTTCATTCAGTTGCTGGAAGAAAGAAAGTTTTCTCTTTCTTCGCTCCGGCTTTTGGCCTCTGATAGGTCCAGGGGAAGAAAGCTTACCTTCCATGGTGAGGAAGTGAAGGTAGAGGAAGCTTCCCCTTCTTCCTTTCAGGGAGTAAATATAGCTCTATTTTCGTCAGGAGCCGATGTGGATCGATATTTTGCCCCCTTAGCTATCCAGAAGGGGGCAGTGGTTATCGACAACAGCTCTGCCTTTCGGATGGATGAAAGTACACCTTTAGTCGTACCCGAAGTAAACCCGGAGGATATAAAGCTTCACCAGGGGGTAATTGCCAATCCCAACTGCTCCACCATCCAGATGGTGGTGGCCCTTTATCCCCTGCATAAACTAAGTCCCCTAACACGCATCATCGTCTCCACTTATCAGGCAGTATCGGGAAGCGGTGCTCCCGCAGTGGAGGAGCTAAGGCGGGAGACAGAACTTTTAAACCAGGGTCAGACCTTTACTTCCCAGTTCTATCCCCATCAGATTGCCCTCAGCCTCATTCCTCAGGTGGATGATTTCACCCCTGATGGTTATACTAAAGAAGAGTGGAAGATGGTGGACGAGACCCGAAAGATAATGCATGCCCCCGATATAGCCATATCGGCCACTTGCGTTCGTGTGCCGGTGGTATGTGGGCACAGCGAGGCAATATGGGCGGAGTTCTCCTCCCCCATAGAGCCAGATGAGGCGCGAAATATACTTCGCTTCTCCCCGGGGGTGGAGGTGGTGGATGAACCCCAAAAGAGCATCTATCCTCTTCCACAACTTTGCGAGGATAAAGATGCAGTTTTAGTGGGACGGATAAGGAAAGATTTCTCCTCGCCCACCGGGCTTACCATGTGGGTGGTGGCCGATAACCTCAGAAAGGGGGCTGCTTTGAATGCTATACAGATTGCTGAAGTGATGGTAGGCAAAGGGTGGATATGAGGTTTGGTCGCTTGCTTACGGCCATGGTGACCGCCTTCGATGAGGAAGGAAGGGTGGATATAAAGCAAACCAGAAAGCTGGCCTCAAGCCTTCTTTCTTCGGGAAGTGATGGGGTGGTGGTAGCAGGGACCACCGGTGAGTCCCCTACCTTAGACAAGGAGGAAAAGCTCAAGTTGTTCTATGAGGTAAAGGATGAAGTGAGAGAGAGAGGAGCAGTCATTGCCGGGATAGGAAGCTGCTCCACCAGGGATTCAGTAAACTTGGCCCGGGAAGCCCAAAAAACAGGCGTGGATGGCCTCATGGCGGTTGTCCCCTACTACAATAAGCCTTCCCAAAAGGGACTATCAGAGCATTTCCGACAGATAGCGTCGAGCGCCAACCTTCCTCTTTTGATATACAATGTCCCCTCTCGAACATCTCTCAACATAAGCGCTGAGGTAACCATAGAGTTAAGCAGGATAGAGAATATCGCAGGCATAAAGGAAGCCAGCGGCGACCTGGTTCAGATAGCTCATATCATCAAAGAAACAGGTGATGATTTCATGGTCTATAGCGGAAACGATCAGGATATCCTTCCTGTTCTGGCCGTAGGAGGTTATGGAGTAATAAGCGTGGCTTCACACCTGGTGGGAAGGAGAATACAGCAAATGATGTATGAATTTACTGCCGGAGGGGTAGAAAGCGCCTCCCGGATTCACCGTGAGCTTCTTCCTCTGTTTGAGGTTCTGTTTTCCGCCCCCAACCCCATACCCGTAAAGTATGCCCTAAGCCAGGTAGACTTTCCGGTGGGTAAGCCTCGCCTTCCGCTCACTGAGGCAGACGAGGAGGTGAGAGGAAGCATCCGGACGGTCTTGACCGGGTTCAATATAGACCTCAAACCTTATTAAGCGAAAGGAGGCGGACATGAAATTTGTGGTCTGGTTCGACGAGGTAGATAAGAATAGTATCTCTAGAGTGGGAGGGAAAGGAGCCAACCTGGGGGAGCTTCTCAAAGCAGGCGTCCCTGTTCCTCCCGGGTTTATCGTTACCGCTGAAGCTTATTTCCAGTTCCTTCAGATCTCAGGCATGAGGGAAAAGATCTCCTCTCTAGTGGACAAGACTCATCCCGATGATAGCCTCCAGCTTTCATCAGAAATTAAGGCCCTGATACTGGGCTCCCATGTCCCGCAGGAGATAGCATCGGAAATAATGGAGGCTTATGAGAAGATACAGGAAGGGCTGGTGGCGGTTCGCTCCTCAGCTACGGCAGAGGATCTACCTAAGGCATCATTTGCCGGCCAGCAGTCCACTTTCCTGAATGTACGGGGAAAAGAAGACGTAGTGTCCAACGTTCTAGCCTGTTGGGCTTCTTTGTTTGAGGAAAGAGCCATATTTTACCGAACCCAACACGGTTTTGACCATCTAAGGGTGGGCATTGCTGTGCCCATACAAAGAATGGTGCAGTCAGAGTCATCAGGGGTTATGTTCACCCTGGATCCCTTAAACTCAGACCAGAGGAAAATAGTCATTGAGGCAGCCTATGGGTTGGGGGAGGTGGTGGTTTCAGGAGCAGTAAGTCCTGACCTGTATGTCGTGGACAAGGAAAGGCTCACCATTTTGGAAAGGAAAGTCTTTTCCCAGGACTGGAAGCTTGTCCTTTCTTCTTCGGGGAAGGGGAGCTTAAGAGAGGATATACCCCCCGAAGTACAAAAAGCTCAAAAACTTTCAGATAGGGATATTCTATCCCTGGCCGACCTGGGAAAGAAGATAGAAGAACACTACCATTTTCCTCAGGATATCGAGTGGGCTAAAGAAGGAAAAAACTTATATATTGTTCAGTCAAGACCGGTAACCACTATAAGGAAAGAGGAGAAGGAAGAACAAATACAAGGAAAGGTTATCCTCAAGGGTATGGGGGCTGGCCCGGGGAGAGCCTGGGGAAAGGTATGCCTGGTCCCCACCTCTCAGGATATACATAAGGTCAAGAAGGGAGATATCCTGGTGGCTGAGATGACTACTCCTGATTTCGTTACAGCTATGAAACGGGCAGTGGCCATCGTCACCGACCGTGGTGGCAGAACCTGCCATGCTGCTATCGTATCACGTGAACTGGGAGTCCCCTGCGTAGTGGGAACAGAAAAGGCCACCCAGGTACTTAAGCCTGGCGATGTGATTACAGTGGATGGAACAAGCGGCAAAGTGTATGAGGGTAAAGTAGAGGGCGTAAAGGTGGAGGCCCCCGCAATTTCCACTCAGAGAATAGAGACCAGGATCAAGGTATATGTGAATCTAGCTGACCCCGATTACGCAAAAGAAATTGCCGCCCGACATGTGGATGGAGTAGGGTTATTGCGGGCGGAGTTTATAATTGCTCATCTTGGCTACCATCCTAACTTTCTGCTTGCCCAGGGTAGAGGGGAAGAGTTTATCCATGAGCTTTCTCAGGGCCTATCCACCTTCTGTCATGCTTTTCATCCCCGGCCAGTGGTATACCGCACCACCGATTTCAAGACCAATGAGTACCGCAATCTTAAGGGGGGTGAGGACTACGAAGACATCGAGGAGAATCCTATGCTGGGATACAGAGGATGCTCCCGGTATATGAGGGATGTGGATGCTTTCAGGCTGGAAACCGAAGCTATAAAGAGGGTGAGGAAGAAGTTCATCAATCTTTGGGTAATGATTCCATTTGTCCGCACTCCGAAGGAGCTGAGAGGCGTAGTGCAACTTTTGGAATCAGAGGGAATTCGGCGAGCGGATGACTTTAAGCTATGGATGATGGTAGAAGTCCCCTCCAATGTCATTCTCCTGGATGAGTTTATCGATTGCGGAATAGATGGACTTTCCATAGGTTCAAATGACCTGACCCAGCTTACGCTAGGTATAGATAGGGACAATCCCAGGCTGGCTGAGGAATTTGACGAAAGAAATGAGGCAGTTATGTGGGCGGTGGAGAGAACCATCACCACTGCACGGCGCAGAAATGTAACCTGCTCTGTCTGTGGTCAGGCTCCTTCATTCTACCCTGAGTTTACTCAGAAAATTGTGGAATGGGGGATAACTTCGGTATCGGCGAATCCGGATATGATTGAGAAGACCCGGGAGATTGTGGCTTCTGCAGAGGCTAAAGCTTTCCGTGCCTAGGGATGGACATCCGGCAAAGGCTGGAGGAGAGGGAAGATACCCTTTCGCCCTATGCTATGAAGAGCAGGCTTTCTCGAGGGAGGATGGTGGAGGAAGAGCCCTGTTCTATGAGAACCTGCTTTCAGCGCGATAGAGACCGCATCCTTCACTCAAAATCTTTCCGCCGCCTAAAGCACAAGACCCAGGTGTTTATTACCCCCCTGGGAGATCATTTTGTCACTCGCCTCACCCATACCCTGGAGGTGTCCCAGATTGCCCGCTCCATCGCTCGCTCGCTCAACCTGAATGAAGACTTGGCTGAGGCCATCTCCTTAGGGCATGACCTGGGGCATACCCCTTTCGGCCATGTGGGGGAAGAGGTCTTGGATGAGCTCTTACCTTTTGGGTTCAGGCATAGTGAACAAAGTCTAAGGGTAGTAGATGTTCTGGAGAACCTTAACCTTACGTATGAAGTAAGGGAGGGGATCTTGAAACACTCTAAAGGAAGAAAGAGGATTCTGGAATGGCCAAATGATATCTCCACTCTGGAAGGAGAGATATGCAGGCTTTCTGATGTCATTGCCTATCTAAACCACGATGTAGACGATGCCATAAGGGCAGGGATAATCACCCCCTCTGATTTGCCCTCTGAGGCAACTCATACACTGGGAATCTCCCGCTCACAGAGGATCAACACCTTCGTTAAAGACATTATCTTTTCCTCAAGCGCTGGTAAGCTTGACATGAGCCCTCCGGTGCTTGAAGCAGCCAACCTTCTGCATGAGTTCCTGTTTCAGAGAGTATATTCGGTGTCGGCAAATTGCACGGAAGCCCACAGATCTCGAAGGATCTTAAGGCTTCTCTACCAGTACTTCAACTCCCACCCGGAGAAGCTTCCCCCGGGCTATCAGGGAGAGGAAGGAACAGTGGACTATATTGCGGGTATGACCGATCAGTATGCTATTTCACAGGCCAAGGATATTTCTAAATGAGAGTAGTGGATGAGATAAGGCAAAAATTGGATATAGCAGAGGTGATCTCAGGATATGTCCTGCTTCAAAAAACAGGACAGAACTTCCGGGGCCTTTGCCCTTTTCACAAGGACACCCATCCTTCCTTTTACGTCTTCCCCCAGGACCAAAGGTGGCATTGCTTTGGATGCTCTCAAGGGGGAGATGTGTTTTCCTTCGTGATGAAGAAGGAGGGGATAGAATTCAGAGATGCCATTCATATGTTAGCCCCTAGAGCAGGGGTCTCACTTCAACCGCCTGCGGAGGCATCTTCGAGCCTACACCGCTTAAATGAGGAGGCGACCCATTTTTATCATCAGTTTTTGCGAACCTCAGGGAGGAAGGCTCGCTCCTATCTAGCCGGTAGAAACATAAGCGAGAGATCTATATTAGACTTCGAGCTCGGATTTGCTCCCCTGGAAGCTCACAGTCTGAGAAAGCATCTCCTTTCCTTGAGCTTCTCTCGGGATGAAATGATAGAGGGGGGACTTTTGGTACTGGGAGAAAGGGGAGAAGAGGATCGATTTCGGGGAAGGTTGATCTTCCCTATAAAAGACGAGGGGGGTAGGGTATGTGGATTTGGAGCTCGCGCTCTGGATGATTCCCTGCCTAAGTACATCAATTCCTCCAAAACCAGGGTGTTTGATAAAGGAAGCCTTCTTTACGGCATCGACCGTGCCCAGGAAAGCATCAGGAGGAGAGGAAGAGTGGTGGTGGTGGAAGGATATATGGATGTCATCATGGCTCATCAAAATGGGTTCAGCGATGTAGTTGCCTCCATGGGGACCTCCCTCACTTCAAGGCAGGTTAGCCTTTTGGGAAGGCTGACTTCCAACATTGTTCTGGCTCTGGACGCCGACGCGGCAGGAAAGATGGCCACCCTCAGGGGAATAGAGGTGGTAGGAGATAATCTCACGCAAGTTGTCCCCATTCCCGACTCCCGGGGGAAGGTAAAGTTTGAGAACGAGAGTAGGGCAGAGCTCAAGATAGCTATAATCCCGGGAAGTAAGGACCCTGATGAGGTAATCCAAAAGGATCCTAAGGTATGGGAGGAGATTACCCGGGAAGCTAGACCAGCCATTGACTATTGCTTTGACCTCACGGCCTCAGAGCTAGATCTCAATACTATTGAAGGGCGCACCCAGGCTTTAGACCGGCTCCTTCCGGTGGTGGCCAAGATCAAACATCCTGTAACAAGATCATTATATGTACAAAGGCTTTCCCGTATGGTCAAAGTAACCGAAGATGACCTTCTTTCTGTTTTGCCGCAAAAGCAAACCGAAAGAAACTTAAAGCCCATCCTTAGCAAAGATGAGAGCACCATGGAGGAGTACCTTCTCTCTTTGCTTTTGCATTATCCCAAGCTTAAGAATAGGAGTATAATAGAAGCAGAGGATTATTTTCAAAACGCTGAGAGCAAGGAAGTTTTGGTTGCCCTTATGGGTGAAGATCCAGGTAAGCTCGAAGATGCTGTCATTTCCGAAAAGGTAAATAAGCTTAAGGCACGCGACCTTCCTCCGCTTAAGGACGAAGAGGCGGAGGAGGTGCTATGGTCCTCTATCCATCGTCTCAAATGGAGATGGCTCAGGGATCTAAAGCTCAAGGAGGAAGTCCTGCTTAAGGAAGCGTTGGTGGGTGGGGACAGGGAGGAGATGGCAAGATTAGAGCAATATGGATTAAAGGTCAATCAGATGCTAAAGGAAGTAGAGCGTAAGTAAGAATGGAAGGATTGACTAAGGGAGAAGTGGAAGAGTCCAAAGAAGAAGAATCGGTAAAGGTTGAGGAAATAGTAGAATTCATCGACCCTATTCGCGCCTATCTTTATGAGATCGGAAAGACGCCTCTGCTCAAGAAGTGGGAGGAGAGGGATTCAAGCCACCGGATAGAGCTCGTAAGATATGTTAACAGATTCCCTACCCTGGACAGCGCAGTCTCGGAGCTTGAGTATCTTCTTCCTCTAATGAAGGCAATAGGAGAGTGTTTAGGCCAGGCTGAAGACCAAAATTTCCTATATTACCTTACTAACCCTGAGTTCCAGGAAATATTGCAAAATGAATACCCGGCTTCGCTTATCCAGGAGGTAGCCACCAAGCTAAATATAGATTATGGGGAGGCGAGGCAAAAATTCGTGAGTATCTCCAACCTTTCTGACCTTATCTTCGATTTTATCCCTGAGCTAGACCGTGATCCGCCTTCTTTGGAGGAGAAATGGGAGCAAAAGAAGAAGGAGATCATAGAGCAAGGGGAGAGGGCTAAGGAACTACTGGTGAAGTCCAACCTCCGACTGGTGGTCAGTGTAGCCAAAAAACATAATGGGCGAGGCATGTCCTTTTTGGACCTCATCCAGGAGGGTAATATCGGACTTCTACGGGCAGTGGATAAGTTCGACTGGAGAAGAGGTTATAAATTCTCTACCTACGCTACCTGGTGGATCCGCCAAGCTATAACCCGCTCCATAGCTGACCAGGCCAGAACTATACGCATACCCGTCCATATGGTGGAGACCATCACCAAGTTACTGCGGATATCCAGGGATCTAGAGCAAAAAATGGGTAGGGCGCCGACTATAGAAGAAATTGCTCAAGGGATAGATATTCCTCAAGAAAAGATAGTTGACATCCTGGAAACTGCCCGAGAGCCGGTCCCCCTGGAAATACCCATCGGTGAAGAAGATAATAGCTCCCTTTTGGACTTTATTGCCGACCATGATACCATCTCTCCCGCGGATACCACCTCCGATGAGCTCCTAAAACAGCATATAGATGAGGTTCTTTCCACCTTAACTTCGAGGGAGAAGAGGGTAATTGAGCTGCGCTTCGGTCTTCGCGGAGGAAGGGAAAGAACGCTGGAAGAAGTAGGTCAGGAGTTCAAAGTCACCCGAGAAAGGATACGGCAAATAGAGGCTAAGGCGCTCCGCAAGTTGCGCCACCCCAGCCGTTCAAGGAAGCTTAAGGACTTTTTGGAATAGCTTGGTTTGGGGAGAACCTAACTTCTTGGCCAACTTCCGTGTCTTCTCAAATTGGGCGAGCAGCTGATTTACTTCCAAGACAGTAGTTCCACTTCCCCGGGCAATGCGCCGCTTGCGACTGGCATCCAAAAGATGAGGCTCGCGGCGCTCCCTCAAAGTCATGGATAGTATTATGGCCTCCACATGGCCTAACCTTTTCTCATCCACAGTAAGCTTGTGAGAGGGCAGTCCGGGCACAAGCTCCAGCATCTGCTCTAAAGGGCCCATCTTCTTAAGCCCCCGGAGCTCCTCCAGGAAATCATTGAGGTCGAAACTTCCTTTTTTTAGCTTCTTCTCCCATAGCTTGGCCTTCTCTTCGCTCACTGCCTCCTGGGCACGTTCGACGATGGTCTCGATATCGCCCCTCCCTAATATCCGGGAGGCTATCCTCTGAGGGCGAAAAACTTCCAGGTCATCCAGTCTTTCCCCCATCCCGATGAACCTCACCGGAATGCCCATAGCCTCCTTAATGGAGAGGGCAGTTCCCCCGCGCGCATCACCATCCATCTTGGTGAGGATGACTCCAGTCAATTCCAGATAGCGGTGAAATTCTTCGGCTATCCTTACCCCCTCCTGGCCGGTCATGGCGTCAAGGACCAGCAATACTTCGAGAGGAGAAAGTTTATTCCTGATGCAAGATATCTCCTCCATCATGCCGGAGTCTATGTGGAGACGACCCTGGGTGTCGATGACCAACCAGTTCAGATGGCTCTCCCTGGCTCTATCTTTCGCACCACGGCAAACATCGAGAGGATCTTGGCCATCACCGTATACAGGGACGTCGATGGCCTTCCCCAGAGTCGAGAGTTGTTCTCGCGCCGCTGGGCGCCGAGTGTCCGAGGCCGAAAGTAAGGGATGCCCGCCTGAGTGCTTAAGACGTAAAGCCAACTTAGCTGCCGTGGTGGTCTTTCCTGAGCCTTGAAGTCCCACTAACATCACCACAAAAGGAGGTTCTCCGTGAGGGGTAAGGTCAGTCTCTTTCTCCCCCAGGACAGATGTTAGTTCCTCATAAGCTACCTTAGCTATTTGTTGGGCAGGGGTTAAGCTTAAGATAACATTATCCTGAAGAGAACGCTCCTTTATTCTCTGGATGAGCTCCTTGGCCACCTTGAGGTTTACATCAGCGGCCAGAAACTCTCTCCTCATTTGACGCAGCCCTTCGTCTATATCCTTCTCGGTGAGCTTTCCCTTCCTCCCCCATCCCTGAAATATGCTGCTTATTCCTTCTCGAAGCTGCTCAAACATATCACCCTCCCTCTAACTCCCTCCCCTTGCGGGAGGGAGGACTATGAATAATTACGCAGGCACCTATAAAAGAAAGTGGGCGGTAGTGGATTTGAACCACTGACCTCTTGCATGTCAAGCAAGCACTCTAACCCCTGAGCTAACCGCCCCCCTCCATACCTATTACTGACTTTACCTCTCGCTCGATGTCGAAAGACGTCAGTCCGCATCTTTTAAGAAGCTCATTGGCTTCGCCTGACTTAGCATAAGTGTTCTTGATGGCTACAAATGACATCGGGACAGGGTGATGCTTGACTACCACCTGGGCCACCACGCTTCCCAATCCTCCATGCTCCAGATGCTCCTCAGCGGTGACGATTCCCCCCGTTTCCCGGGCTGCCTTAACTATAGCCTCCTCATCCAGGGGCTTCAAAGTGGACATGTTGAGCACGCGGCAGGAAATCCCCTCTGCCTCCAGCCTCGCTGCTGCTCCCATCGCTTTAGCCACCATCAGGCCACAGGCTATAATGGTAGCATTCCTTCCTTCCCTTAAGGTATAGGCCTTTCCTAAGGAGAAATGGTAGTCCTCCGGTAGCACCGGGAGTGCCTTAGGGCGGGGAAGTCGGATGTAGAAAGGGCCATCGTTTTCTGCAGCTAGCCTTACCACTCCCCGAGTCTCTATGGCATCAGTAGGAACTATTACCCTGAAGTGAGGAAGGGAGAGAGCCAGAGTCAGATCTTCGATGGAGTGGTGAGAAAATCCATCCTCCCCCACACTGATCCCCGCATGAGTGGCTACCACCTTGACATTCGCTCCAGGCTCAGCGATGCACATCCGGAGCTGGTCAAAACAACGACAGGTAGCAAATACCGCAAACGAGGAGACAAACACGGTCTTCCCGCATGATGCCAGACCCGAAGCAATCCCCATCATGTTCTGTTCAGCAATGCCACAGTTAAAGAAACGCTCCGGAAATTCTTGAGCAAATATATTGGTGTGGGTGGAATGAGAAAGGTCGGCATCCAGGACTATAATGTCCTTCCTTTCCCTGCCCAATTCCACCAGTGTTTCTCCGTAGGCCTGCCTCATTAAAGCTCCTCCAGGGCTTTCTCCATCTCCTCCCGGGTAGGGGCCCGGCCATGAAAATCAGGATTGTTCTCCATGAAACTTACCCCTTTTCCTTTTGTGGTGTGGGAGATGATGACGGTAGGCTTACCCTTGACCTCCTTGGCTTTTTCAAATGCGGAAAGGATATGGTCGAAATTATGGCCATCTATCTCCATCACCTCCCAACCAAATGATGACCACTTATCCTTGAGAACCCCCAGATCCATTACATCCTTGGTCCACCCATCCAGCTGCTGCCGGTTATGGTCCACGACGGCTGTGAGATTATCCAGCTTAAAGTGGGCAGCCGACATGGCTGCCTCCCACACCTGCCCCTCGTCACACTCGCCATTTCCCAAAAGAACATATACCCGGTAGTCCTGCTGGTCGAGTTTACCAGCTAAAGCTACTCCTACCCCAAAGGAAAGCCCCTGCCCCAGGGAACCGGTGGATGTTTCTATCCCCATCGAGAGATCTCTATCGGGGTGGCCCTGAAGACGGCTATCTAACCTTCGAAGACTAGATAGCTCAGAGGATGGAAAGTATCCCATTTGAGCCAAAACAGCATATAGAAGAGGGACGGCATGACCCTTGCTGAGGATAAACCTATCCCTATCTGACCACCCTGGGTCTTGAGGGCGGTGACGCAGAATACAGAAGAATAGGGCAGTTACCACCTCTACCGCTGACAACGATCCCCCAGGGTGGCCACTCCCTGCCTGATATATCATTTCCAGGACTGAACGCCGCAAACCTTGGGCCATCTGTTTAAGATCTACTCCTGCCTGTGGTGTAGTTGTATCTACTTTTGGGGATGACATAGCTCCTCCTTTAAATTATAAGCCCATGGCTTCTCTGGTTCTATCCCGTAAGCATTAATTTAACCGTATACATTCCGCCTGAGCTGGCTAGAGGAATGGTAAGGTTATCATCAAAGCGAAAGGACAAAAGCTCAACCAGGGTGGCCAGTATAGCTCCAGTGACGATCACGCTCAGGCTAAGAGATAGAATGGTACTTCCCAGAATAGTTCCTATGGCGCAACTAAAAAGGAAAAAGGCCAAAGAACCCTCCAGACTTTTATTTCTTACCCTTAGCCTCCCCCACCTCTGGCCCACGGCGGCGGCGGCAGGGTCGCCGACCGCCAGAAAGAGCAATGATTCCATAGCTATATCTCGGCCAAACAGGAGAACTACGACAAGGGAGGCCACCAGGATATAGGTGCTGGTTACAGGATGCCTGACCTCATCATCCCTAAGGAGGACGTGAAGGTGGCATGTGAGCCATTGATTCAGTCTGGGAAAGGAAAACCTCAGGATCTCGAGCAGGATAAAACTGAAGGTTGCGGCGTATAACGCAATAACGAACGTTCTTTCTGGCAGGAGGAGTGCCACCATAATGGCGGCAAGGATGCCAAAGAAATGAAAACACCTTCTTTTCTTATTGCTTGGCTTGGCAATATTTCCCCGGTTAGAAGAATTCATTTCTGACGGATGCCGGCCCAAGACAGCTTGAGATTATTATAGGCCCTGGGAAGGAGTAAGACAAAGCCGTATCCTAACCCCACTGCCAGGGCTCCTCCGGCAATGTCCAGAAAAAAGTGGTTAGCAGTGGCTACTGTGGATACAACGATGGCAGCAGGCCATAGCACCCCCAGTGGCTTTATCCACCAAGACTTAGCTATAAAGGCTAAGCTCATCCCGGCCAGAAAAGTCCAGGCAAAATGGATGCTGGGCATGGCAGCATAAGGGTTATAAAAGGCTTGCATGACGGGCAAGCTGTAGTTTAGGGAACTACTCTGCTCTAAAGTATCCACAAAACCAGGTATGAAGCGGGGCGGGGCCAGCGGGTATAAAGTAAAGCCCAGAAGACCTATAGCGGCGGTGGCCAGGAAGATGTTGCGTATCCGGGGGTATATGTCATAGTGGAAAAGGTACAGCCACAAACCCACTAATGCCAGCAGGGGGTAATAGGCAAAAGTGTAAACTCCGTTGGCCAAGTGGATGAGGGGTTCATGCTCCAGAAAGAACGATTGAACTTCAAGCTCGACGAATATGCCCCATCCTTCCTCCAGTAAAATGATGCTGTAAGCATTATCGAAGGCCAGATAAGCTTTATCACCCAGGTTCCCCCGGGTGAGGGAATAAGCCAGGTATACCCCAATGAGGAGCCCTAATTCTTTGAATCCATCCCAAATGAGGAGCCCTAATTCTTTGAATCCATCCCGCCACCGAAGATTGAATACTTTTCCTTCCTCCATGTTAATCCCATAGGTTCTCAAGGGGGTTTTCGTCAGTAATTACTCTGCCTTCTCCTTTTATACCTTCACGAAGATACTTAGGCAGGAAGAACAT
>Ga0209633_10000471_pt1 | contig 46646 bp, 45 predicted proteins | sample Cruoilmetagenom1_FD_187290 | JGI IMG/M metagenome (GOLD analysis project Ga0209633, IMG submission 187290) | Oil polluted marine microbial communities from Coal Oil Point, Santa Barbara, California, USA - Sample 1 (SPAdes) (version 2) | ecosystem: Environmental > Aquatic > Marine > Oil seeps ... | reverse complement strand
TAGCAATTCTTGCCTGTAAAAGACAGTTGATAATTCGGTCATGTTTTTTGGCTTGTTTATCAATTTCTTTCAAGGTTTTAAAACTATCAACACCATGAATTAAATGAACAAAATGAGCCATATATTTCACCTTATTTCTTTGCAAATGACCAATCATATGCCATTCAATATCTTTTGGCAGTTCTTTGTACTTATCAACCATTTCTTGAATTCTATTCTCACCAAAATCTCTTTGTCCGGCATCATAAGCTTCTTGAATTGCACGAATAGGTTTGGTTTTAGATACTGCAACTAATTTTACGTTTTTAGGAATTAGTTCTGTAAGGTTGTTAAGATTTTGTTTTACAAGCATTTAAATATATTTTAACACTATTTTACTTTAACTGAAATATTGTCAATCCACTTCGTAATTTTGGTTCTACATACGTACTTTTTGGCGGCATAGTCAAATCATTATCTGCTATTGATTTTAATTGAGAGACCGAAATAGGGTACAAACCAAATCCAATTTTATATTTACCTGAATCCACCTCATTTTTTAGCTGCATTTGGTTTAAAATTTCGGGTAAATAAGCAATGGATTTATTATTACTCAAATCTTCAATTCCTAAAATTGGTTGTAATATCGTTTTATAAAGAATTTGCGAATCCAAATCATCTAAAGCAGTGTTTATCTTATAACTAGATTTTCTAAGGTATAACTTATAGTACTCACCTTCTAAATACATACTAAAATGATGTTTTTTCGAAGGTTTATATAACTGTTGACCTAAATTTTCTATTCTAAAATATTCATCTAGTTTTATAAGAAATTCTTCTTTGCTTAAATTATTCAAATTTTTAACAAATCTATTGAATGAAGTTATTTTAAGATTTGATTCTGGTATTAAATAGGTCATAAAATATTTATAACAATCATCTTTTGCTTGATTTTTATTGTTATTTAATAAATTGTATAAATAATTTGAAGAAGCTGTACGATGATGCCCATCCGCTATATAAAGGGCATCCATCTTAAAAAATTCCTTTTCTATTTGTTTAATTTCATCTTCATTTTCAATCATCCAAAAATGATGCGTCCTATTTTTGTTCGTTGTGAATTCATATTCAGCCCTGGTCAATTTATACTTTTGATATATTAAATTCAATACATCATTGTCAGGGTAGGTGATCAAAACTGGTTCTGCATTAAAGCCTGTAATATCAAGATAATTACCAAATAGAGCTTCTCTATCTTTTAATGTCTTTTCATGCTTTTTAATGACATTGTTTTCATAATCTTCTAAACTTGAAAGAGCAATAATCCCCCAAAAAGTTGTATTCTGATAGGTTTTTTGATGTAAATAGAATTTAGGTTTTTCATCTTTCTTAAAAATATCATTTTCTATAAACTCGCAATATCTATTGTGAACCATTTTAAATCGTTCTTCACCAACAACGTGTTTTTTAAATTTAAAACCCGGTTTAAGAATGTGCAAAAAAGAAAAGGGATTATGTTTTAATATGTATTTACGTTCTGTTTTTTCATAAATATCATAAGACCTTGTTGTTACTAAAGCAACTTTATCTCGGGTAGGGCGTATAGCTCTAAAAGGTTTAACAATTGCCATTTTATGGATGTTTAAATCTGTTTAAAAGCAAAATAAAGATTCGTACCATTAGATAAAGAAGGACTTAGAAATTAATACATTTCATATTCCTTCTTTATCCATATTATTTTTTAACCAAGAATATCAATAATTTGAGTGGCTAATTCTTCTCCAATTCTATTTTGAGCTTCGTTTGTTGCTGCTCCAATATGCGGTGTTAATGAAATATTTGGATTCATTAATAACTGAATCTCAGGTTGAGGTTCTTTCTCAAAAACATCTAAAGCAGCATTTGATATCTTACCTTCTTCAATAGCTTTTACTAAAGCTACCTCATCAATTACACCTCCACGTGCTGCATTAACTATTCCAGCTCCTTTTTTTATCAAATCAAATTCTTTTGTTGAAATAACATATTCATCTTGAGCTGGAACATGTAAAGAAATAAAATCAGATTGTTTTAATACATCTTCCTTTGAAATTGTATCAATTGTAAAACTAACGGCTTGTCCGTCAAAGAATTCAACCTCAATATGGGCAGTATCTAGAAATGGATCAAAAGCCACAACTTTCATACCTACTCCTAAAGCAACTTTTGCTGTTGCCTGACCAATTCTACCAAAGCCCAAAATACCAAGAGTTTTGCCTTTTAGTTCAACTCCTTTTGCATATGATTTTTTTAGTTCTTTAAACCTTGAATCTCCTTCAAGAGGCATGTTTTGATTTGAATCATGTAAAAATCGAACCATTCCAAAAAGGTGAGCAAAAACCAACTCTGCTACTGAATGAGATGAGGCTGCTGGAGTGTTGATTACTTTTAAACCACTTTCTCTGGCATAATCAACATCAATATTATCCATTCCAACTCCGCCTCGCCCAATAATTTTTAATGAAGGACAGGAATCTATAATGTCTTTTCTGACTTTAGTTGCACTTCTAACCAACAATACATCAACTTGATTTTCATTAATAAAATTAATCAATTGTTCTTGAGCTATGGTTTTTAATATAACTTCAAAACCCGCTTTTTCTAGAGCCACAACACCAGAGGTTGCAATTCCGTCATTTGCTAAAACTTTCATCTTAAATATTTTTAATTATTTTATTTTCTTAACACACTATAAACACATCGGCCTACTGCAATTATATTTCCTTCTTCATGGTATAATTTTACATCAACCTTTACAATTCTTTTTCCATTTTTAATAATTTTTGCCTCAGCATAAAAATCTTTTGGTTCAGAACCATGTAAATAATCAATACGCATATCAATGGTACTTGTTTTATCATTCATTGACGTCATGGTAGTCATCGCTGCAATACCTCCTGCTGCATCTGCTATACTTGCTTGAATACCTCCATGCCAACGTTTTTGAATATAATCACCAATAAAATCTTCTTTAAAGGGAATATGAATTTTGCTGTAGCCATCTTTTATTTCTAATATTTTTAATCCAAACAGTCTATTTGCAGGCATTTGGTTTTCAACAGCATTTTTTAGAATACTAAACTTTAAATCTTGTGTCATTAATTTTACAATTTTTTCATCAAGTTAACTAAAACTTGAACACTTTCAATGGGTAAAGCATTATACATACTAGCCCTATAACCACCAACAGATCGGTGTCCTTTTAAACCATTTATACCAGCATCTTTACACATTTGATCAAACTTTTCTTTTTTACTATCATTAGTTAATAAAAAAGTAACATTCATATTTGATCTGTCTTCTTTCGCCGCAGAGCCTTTAAAAAGAGGATTATTATCTATTTCATTATAAAGCAATTCCGCTTTAGCGATATTTTTACTTTCAATTGCCTCAACTCCACCTAAATTTTTTAACCATTTTAATGTTAGCATAGATACATAAACAGGAAAAACAGCAGGTGTATTGAACATGCTATCTTTTGAAATATGAACTTGATAATCTAACATTGATGGAATTTGACGACCGGTTTTACCTAAAATTTCTTCTTTTACTACTACAAGAGTTGTTCCTGCTGGACCCATGTTTTTTTGAGCTCCGGCATAGATCAAATCGAATTGTGAAAAATCAATTTTTCTTGAAAAAATATCTGAACTCATATCACAAACTAATAAACCATCAGTTTTAGGAAACTCTTTTATTTGTGTTCCATAAATTGTATTGTTACTTGTAACATGTGTATAGTCCGCATCTGTAGGAATTGAATAATTTTTAGGTATATAGTTATAATTCTTATCTTTTGAAGAAGCTATTACATCAACCTCACCGAGCAATTTAGCTTCTTTAATAGCTTTTGAGCTCCAGGTTCCTGTGTCTAGATATGCAGCTTTACCGTTTTCTTTCATTAAATTATATGGAGTCATTAAAAACTCTAAACTAGCACCGCCTTGTAAAAATAGTGCCGAGTAACCTTTCCCTTTTAAATCTAATAGCTCAAGAACTAAATTTCTTGCATTTTCCATTACCTCAACAAAATCTGCACTTCTATGAGATATTTCAATCAAGGAAAGATCAAGACCATTAAAATTAACAACTGCTTTTGAAGCTTCTTTCAATACTTCTTGTGGTAAAATACAAGGACCTGCACTAAAGTTATGTTTTTTCATCTATAATAATTTTTACTCAAAATAAACTGAGTGGATTGATTTTTATATATGCAAAATTCTGAATTTTCTTTTACATAGTAGGTATGATATCTTTAAAATTTCTATTAAATTTTCATTAATTAAATAAAAATTTTGTGAGAATATAAATGAAGTATTATTCGTAATGAATTACTTAGTTTAGTAAACTTAATTAATATGTAATAGATTTTCACCTTTTTACTTTTGCTCCTTATCAATATTGATTATATGCTCTAGGTAATTTTATTTAGGCTCTAAAGTTATACATGGAATAATCATTTCCTCTAACGAGACCCCACCATGTTGGTACGTGTTTTTGTAATATTTTACAAAATGATTGTAATTATTAGGGTAAGCAAAAAAGTAATTTTCTTTTGCAAAAACAAAGGAGCTGCTTAAATTAATTGTAGGCAAATAAATATCTTTCGGATTCTTAACTTCATACACCTCCTTTTCATTATAAGTCAAACTTCTACCAGTTTTATATCTTAAATTTGAACTAATATTTTTATCTCCAACTACTTTTGAAGGCTTGGTAGTATTAATTGTACCATGATCGGTAGTAATAATTAATTTAAGACCCATTTTTTGAGCTTTTTGGATTATCTCTAATAGGGGGGAGTTTTTAAACCAACTTACAGTCAATGAACGATAAGCCTTGTCATCACTTGCTAATTCTTTAATCATTTCCATCTCTGTTCTAGAATGGGAAAGCATATCAACAAAATTATAAACGATAACTGTAAGATCATTATCTTTAGTTTTTGCAAAATTATTAGCAAGATCTCTCCCTGAATTTAAATTAGTGATTTTATAGTACTCATGATTTAAATTTAGGTTCAATCTTTTGATTTGTTCTGTTAAAAATTCATTTTCATAAAGATTTTTCCCTCCTTCATCTGTATCATTTTTCCAGTAATTAGGATATTTTTTTTCCATATCCAAGGGCATTAATCCAGAAAAGATTGCATTTCTAGCATATTGAGTAGCAGTGGGTAGAATACTATAAAAAGATGTTTCGTCAATTGTTTTATAATAGTTATTTATAATTGGCTCTAATACTCGAAGTTGATCATAGCGTAAATTATCTAAAACCACTAATAGAGTTCCGTTTTTAGTATCTAATTGAGGTACAATTACCTCTTTAAACAAGGTGTGTGATAAAATAGGTTTATCATAATTTTGAAACCAATCCTGATAATTCTTTTTTATAAACTTATAAAACTGTGAATTAGCTTCTTCCTTTTGACTTTCTAAAATTTCAGTCATTCCAACATCAGAAATTGATTCTAGCTGAATTTCCCAATGCACTAATTTCTTATATAATTCAATCCAATCGTTATAGGTATTCACCATAGCAAGATCTAAAGCAATTTTTCTAAATTCTTGCTGATAGTTCGATGTTGTTTTTTCAGAAACCAAGCGTGAGGTGTCTAAATTCTTTTTTAAACTTAGTAATATTTGGTTTGGATTTACAGGTTTGATCAAATAATCAGCAATTTTAGAACCAATTGCTTCTTCCATAATATATTCTTCTTCACTTTTAGTAATCATAATCACCGGCAAATTTGGAAGCTTTTCTTTAATTTGAGATAAAGTTTCTAAACCCGATAGGCCTGGCATATTTTCATCTAAAAAAACAATATCAAATTGCTCTTCACTTACACTTTGAACTGCATCAGCACCATTTGTACAAGGCGTAACATCATAGTTTTTTTTCTCTAAAAATAATATATGAGGTTTAAGTAATTGAATCTCGTCATCAACCCAAAGTATCTTTGCTATACTCATTATAAATATATTAAATGTGATTATTTAAATTAATCCTTTATTTTTGTTTTCTAATTGTAATTATCTAAAAATTGAATTCTGAAAAGTACAAAAAACAAAGATACTATTTTGCAAAAAATTAAAATTTTTAACGACCCTATTTACGGATTTATAACAGTAGAAAATTCTTTAATTTTTAATATAATTGAACATCCTTATTTTCAGAGATTAAGAAGAATATCTCAAATGGGGTTGTCTTATTTAGTATATCCTGGGGCTCAACATACTAGATTTCATCATGCCTTAGGTTGTGGTTTTTTAATGCAAAAAGCAATTGACGTTCTAAGAATGAAAAATATTGAGATAACCAAAGAAGAGGAAGAAGCTCTATACCTAGCTATTTTATTACACGACATTGGTCATGGGCCATTTTCACATGCTTTAGAACATAGTATAGTAGAAAATACCAATCACGAAGATATTTCATTAAATTTTATGAAATATTTGAATAAGGAGTTTGATGGTAAATTAAATTTGGCAATTCAAATTTTTACAGGTAAATACAGTAAAAAATTTATGCATCAATTAATTTCTAGCCAGTTAGATATGGACAGGCTTGATTATTTAAAGAGAGATAGCTTTTATAGCGGTGTACCTGAAGGAAATATTAATTCTGAAAGGCTAATTACCATGCTAAATGTTAAAAATGACAATTTAGTAATTGAATACAAAGGGATTTATTCTGTTGAAAAATTTATTGTCTCAAGAAGATTAATGTATTGGCAGGTATATTTACATAAAACTGGTTTGGCTGCAGAAAATATATTGGTTAAAACATTACAAAGAGCTAAAGAGCTTACTAAAAAGGGCATTGATTTACAAGGTAGCGACGCTTTAAAATATTTTTTAAAAGCTGATATAGAATTTAATGATTTTAACAATGAATTTTTAGAATTGTTTTCCAAATTAGACGATATCGACGTTTTAGCTGCAATAAAAATATGGATTAATAATGAAGATTTTATTTTATCTTATTTAAGTAGATCCATAATCGATAGAAAATTACCTAAAGTTGAAATGCAAATACAAGAATTTTCGGAGCCTTATTATAAAGATTTAGAAAATAAGGTTCTTGAAAAATTTGATGTTAAGCAAGAAGATTTAAACTATTTAATTTTTAAAGGAAAGGTTACAAATCAGGCATATAGTTCTAAAAATGAACAAATAAACATATTATATAAAACTGGAGAAGTTAAAGATATTGCTATCGCATCAGACAACTTAAGTATTAAAGAACTTTCAAAAACTGTTACTAAATATTTTATTTGCTATCCTAAGAAATTATAATTATATCAAATGGTTATTAATTTTTAGTATTTTTGTATCAATTAATTGAAATAATAAATTCAAACTTTTGAAATTTACAGCCACACAAATCTCAGAAATTCTTAATGGTGAAATTGACGGAAATCCAAACCAAGAAGTTTTTAAACTATCAAAAATTGAAGAGGGAGAAAACGGATCGTTAACCTTTTTATCCAACCCAAAGTATCATTCATTTTTGTATACAACTAAAGCTTCTATAGCTATAGTTAATAAAGATTTTATTCCTGAAAAAGAAATAGAAACTACTTTGATTAAAGTAGAAGATGCTTATAAAGCATTTACTAAATTATTAGAGTATTACAACGATATTAAATTGCATAAATCGGGTATTGAAACTCCAAATTTTATAGATGAGACTTCTAAATACGGAGATAACGTTTATATAGGAGCTTTTGCTTATTTAGGAAAAAATTCTGTCATTGGTAATAACGTAAAAATTTACCCAAATGTATTTATTGGAGATAATGTAAACATTGGAAATGATACTACTATTTTTTCCGGAGCTAAGATTTATTCTGAATCTGAGATAGGTAATAATTGTACCATTCATTCAGGAGTAATCATTGGAAGTGATGGTTTTGGTTTTGTTCCAAATGAAAAAGGAGAATATAATAAAGTTCCTCAAATTGGTAATGTTATAATTGAAGATAATGTTGATATTGGTTCAGGCACTACTGTAGATAGAGCCACTTTGGGTTCAACCATTATTAGAAAAGGAGTGAAATTAGATAATCAAATTCAAATTGCACATAATGTTGAAGTTGGCGAAAACACTGTAATTGCCGCACAAACTGGTGTAGCAGGATCGACAAAAATTGGGAAAAATTGCAGAATTGGCGGGCAAGTTGGAATAGTTGGACATATAGTTATTGGTGACAATGTTAAAATACAAGCTCAATCTGGAATTGGCAGATCCATAAAAGATAATGAAGCAGTTCAAGGGAGTCCGGCATTACAATATAGCGATTATAATAAATCATATGTTCATTTTAAGAACCTTCCAATTTTAGCCAAAAGAGTTGATGAAATAGAAAAAAAAATTAATACTAAAGAATCATAAAATGAGTATTAAACAGAATACTATTCAAAAAGAAGTTTCCATAAAAGGTATTGGTTTACATACAGGTAGAAATGTTGATTTAACATTTAAACCGGCACCAATAAATACGGGTTATAAGTTTAGAAGAACGGATCTTGAAGGAGAGCCAGAACTAGAGGCCTTAGCATGTTATGTAACGGATACTCAGAGAGGAACAAATCTTGAAAGAAATGGTGTTACTATTAACACCTCTGAACATGTTCTAGCAGCTATAGTAGGGTTAAATATTGATAATATTATTATTGAATTAAGTGCTCCAGAGCCTCCAATTATGGATGGATCATCAAAGTATTTTATTGAATTATTAGAAAAAGCAGGAATTGAAGAACAAGATGCTGAAAGAGAAATATATGAAGTAAAAGAAATAATTTCATTTAAAGATGATGATACCGGGAGTGAAATAATGGTAATGCCATCAGATCATTATGAGGTTACAACCATGGTTGATTTTGGTACAAAAATTTTAGGCACTCAAAATGCAACTTTAAATGACATTAGTGATTTTAAAACGGAAATTGCAGCTGCGAGAACTTTTAGTTTTTTACATGAAATCGAAATGCTTTTAGATAATGATTTGATTAAAGGCGGTGACTTGAATAATGCCATAGTTTATGTTGATAATAAATTATCAGATGAAACTATGAAAAAATTAAGTAAAGCATTTAAAAAGAAAGATATAAAAGTAAAACCAAATGGAATACTAGATAATCTTACTTTGCATTGGGCAAATGAAGCTGCTCGTCATAAATTATTAGATGTTATTGGCGACCTAGCGTTGATTGGTGTAAATATTAAAGGTAAAGTAATTGCTACTAAACCAGGACATAAAATAAACACCAATTTTGCAAAGAAAATGATGAAAATGATTAAAATTGAGAAACGGAATAAAGTTCCTCAATACGATCTAAGTTTACCACCTTTAATGGATATTCATAAAATTATGGATATTTTACCTCATCGTCCACCTTTTTTATTGATTGACAGAATTATTGAACTGTCCGAAACACATGTTGTTGGTATGAAAAATGTAACCATGAATGAACCTTTTTTTGTTGGTCATTTTCCTGGTGCTCCAGTAATGCCTGGTGTTCTTCAAGTTGAGGCAATGGCTCAATGTGGTGGGATATTAGTTTTAAGTACCGTACCTGACCCTGAAAACTATTTAACTTATTTTATGAAAATGAATAATGTTAAGTTTAAACAAAAGGTTTTGCCGGGTGATACACTTATATTTAAAGCTGAATTAATAGACCCAATAAGAAGAGGAATTTGCCATATGCAAGCTTATGGTTATGCAAATAATAAATTAGTAGTTGAGGCCGAATTAATGGCTCAAATAGTAAAAAATAAAGAAGATTAAAATTCAATTTATAAAATAATATTTATGAATCAACCCTTAGCATATATACATCCTGGAGCAAAAATCGCAACAAATGTGGTAATTGAACCTTTTACAACCATTCATAACAATGTTAAAATTGGAAAAGGAACATGGATAGGTTCCAATGTCACCATAATGGAAGGAGCAAGAATTGGAAAAAATTGTAGAATTTTTCCCGGGGCTGTTATTTCGGCTATTCCTCAAGATTTAAAATTTGAAGAAGAAGATTCTTTAACTGTAATTGGAAATAATGTGACAATTAGAGAATGCGCAACCATAAACAGAGGTACAAAAGCTTATGGAAAAACTGAAATAGGTGATGATTGTCTTATTATGGCAACCGCACATGTAGCTCATGATTGTATACTAAAAAACAACGTAATTCTTGTTAATGCAGTAACATTAGCAGGTCATGTTGAAATTGGTGAATATGCAATTATTGGAGGTTTATCTGGTGTACATCAATTTATACATATCGGAAAACATGCAATGGTATCAGGAGGATCGTTGATTAGAAAAGACGTGCCACCTTATGTTAAAGCGGCAAAAGAACCGTTATCATATATTGGAATTAATTCTATTGGTTTACGTCGACGAGGGTTCGATTCTAAAAAAATCAATGAGATTCAAAATATTTATCGGATTCTATTTCAAAAAAATAATAATACAACACAGGCTTCAAGAATTTTAGAAGCTGAAATGGATGTTAGTCCCGAAAGAGATGAAGTATTAACATTTATAAAAAACTCACAACGTGGTATAATGAAAGGATATACCAGTAATTATTAAAAAATAAGATAAAAAACATGGCTAGTACGGCAGATATTAAAAAGGGACTTTGTATTGTTTACAATAATGATACTTTTAAAATTATAGAATTTCAACATGTTAAACCAGGTAAAGGACCAGCTTTTGTAAGAACAAAACTCAAAAGTTTAACAACTGGTAAAGTAATAGATAACACTTTTTCTGCAGGGCACAAAATTGAAGAAGTTCGTGTTGAAACTAGAAAATATCAGTATTTATATCCTGAAGGAGATACCTATCATTTTATGAATACTAATGATTACAATCAAATTACTTTACAAAAAGATTCTTTAGATGCACCGGATTTGATGAAAGAAGGAGAGGTTGTTACAATTATTATTCGCACTTCAGATGAATTACCACTTTCTGTTGAAATGCCTACACATGTATATTTAGAAGTTACGAATACAGAACCTGGAGTAAAAGGAAATACAGCAACAAATGCAACAAAACCAGCAATAGTTGAAACTGGAGCTAAAGTTAATGTTCCGCTTTTTATCAATGAAGGTGATAAAATAAAAATTGAAACTGAAAAAGGTAGCTATATGGAAAGAGTTAAAGAATAATTTAATATGAAATTCCCTAGAACTTATACTTTAAAAGAAATTGCTCAAATAACTCAAACAGAACCTATTGGAAATGAAAGTTTCCCAGTAAAAGGAATAAACGAAATTCATGTAGTAGAAGATGGAGATGTTGTTTTTGTCGATCACCCAAAATATTATGATAAGGCATTAAATTCGGAGGCTACAGTTATCTTAATCAATAAAAAGGTTGATTGTCCTAAAGGAAAAGCATTGTTAATTTCTGACGATCCTTTTAGAGATTTCAACAAACTATCCAATCATTTTAAACCATTTCAATCGGCTTCAAATAGCATTTCCGATTCAGCCAAAATAGGTAAGAATACAATTATACAGCCCAATGTTTTCATAGGAAATAATGTTACTATCGGTGATAATTGTGTCATTCATTCCAATGTAACCATTTATGATAATGGTATTATTGGAAATAATGTAACCATTCATTCGGGTACCGTATTGGGAGGTGATGCCTTTTATTATAAAAATAGACCCAGTGGTTTCGATAAATTGATTTCTTGTGGAAGAGTAGTGGTGAAAGACAATGTTGATATTGGTGCTAATTGTACTATTGATAAAGGAGTTACAGGGGATACGACTATTGGTGAAGGTTCAAAACTAGATAATTTGATACAAATTGGACATGATACAGTGATAGGTAAAAAGTGTTTATTAGCTTCATTAACGGCAATTGCAGGTTGCACTATTGTAGAAGACGAAGTAACCATTTGGGGGCAATGCGGAATAGTTAGTGGAATTACTATTGGTAAAAAGGCCGTATTAATGGCGCAATCGGGTGTTTCAAAATCAATTGAAGGTGGTAAAGTTTACTGGGGTTCACCGGTGACTGAATTGCGTGACAGACAAAAGGAATTGATTGCAATTAGGAAGTTACCTGAATTACTAAAAAAAATAAAGTAATTTCAGCTTAATTCAAATGCAATAATTTATTTTTGTAGAGTTAAAATTTTATTTGGAATAATATTATAATCGATAAAAAAATATAAAATGAGTGTTTTAGTAAATAAAGATTCAAAAATAATAGTTCAAGGTTTTACGGGAAATGAAGGTACTTTTCATGCTACTCAGATGATCGAATATGGATCAAATTTGGTTGGGGGTGTAACTCCAGGAAAAGGAGGTCAAACTCATCTGGATAAACCTGTTTTCAATACAGTTTCAAATGCTGTAAAAGAAGTTGGCGCAGATACCTCAATAATTTTTGTACCACCTGCATTTGCAGCCGATGCAATTATGGAGGCAGCAGAAGCTGGAATTAAAGTTATCATTTGTATTACCGAAGGAATTCCAACAGCTGATATGGTAAAAGTTAAATCATATATAGATCAAAGAGATTGCAGATTGGTTGGTCCTAATTGTCCAGGTGTAATAACTCCAGGAGAAGCAAAAGTAGGTATCATGCCTGGATTTGTATTTAAAAAGGGTAATGTTGGTATTGTTTCTAAATCGGGAACATTAACTTATGAAGCAGCTGATCAGGTTGTTAAACAAGGATTAGGAATAACAACAGCTATTGGTATTGGTGGTGATCCAATTATTGGAACAACAACTAAAGAAGCGGTTGAGATGTTTATGAATGATGATGATACTGATGCCATTGTAATGATAGGTGAAATAGGTGGACAACTGGAAGCTGAAGCCGCTCAATGGATAAAAGAAGATGGAAATAGAAAACCTGTTATAGGTTTTATTGCAGGTCAAACTGCACCCGCAGGTAGAACAATGGGGCATGCTGGGGCTATAGTTGGAGGTAAAGATGATACTGCGCAAGCAAAAATGGAAATTTTAGCAAAAAATGGTATTCATGTAGTTGAGTCTCCTGCAGAAATTGGAAAAAAAGTAGCGGAAATTTTAAGTTGATTTTAATTTGTTAAAATTTTCTTAATAATATAATTATATTTTATTTAAAGTCTGTTCTTCAATATATTTGATAACAGACTTTTTTTTTAATTTAAATCAAATTTTATAATGAAAAAATTCAAATATTTACTACTTACATTTTTAACTATTGCTTTTATTAGTTGTAAAGATTCAAACAATAAAACCATTGCATTTGCATCCGAAGCACATAAAGATGCCAATGGATTTAATTACGAAACAGTTAATGATGACCCTACAGGTTTAAGGTTATATACTTTAGAAAATGGACTTAAAGTTTACTTAAGTAAAAATAATGATGAACCAAAAATACAAACGTATGTTGCGGTTAGAGCTGGTTCGAATTATGATCCAAAAGAATCAACAGGATTAGCACACTATTTAGAACACATGGTTTTTAAAGGAACTAGTGAATTTGGAACCCAAGATTGGGAAACCGAAAAAGTATTTCTAGATTCTATTTCTAAATTATATGAATTACATAAAGCGGAACCAGATAATGACAAAAAAGTTGAACTCTATCGTCAAATTGATAAAGTTTCTTTAGAAGCATCCAACTATTCTATAGCAAACGAATATGATAAAATGGTTGGAGCGCTAGGTGCGCAAGGTACAAATGCGCATACTTGGTTTGAAGAAACCGTGTACCAAAATAAAATTCCGGCAAACGAATTAGAAAAATGGGCGAAACTAGAAAGCGATCGTTTTGGAGAACTTGTTTTACGTTTGTTTCATACAGAACTAGAAGCAGTTTATGAAGAGTTTAATAGAGGGCAAGATAGTGATGGACGTAAAAAATTCTCTAAAACTTTAGAAGGGTTGTTTCCTAATCATCCTTATGGTCAGCAAACAACAATAGGAACATCAGATCATTTAAAGAACCCATCTTTAGTTGCTATACATAATTATTTTAATAAGTATTATGTTCCTAACAATATGGCAGTTGTATTGGTTGGTGATATTGATTTTGATTCTACTATTAAACTGTTGAACGAAACTTTTGGAAAATTAAAGAAAAAAGAGGTAACTCATCCAGAATTACCAAAAGAAAACCCAATAACTTCTCCAATTGCAAAAGAAGTGTTTGGACCAACTTCTGAATCGGTTTATGTTACTTTTCGTACAGATAAAATAGGAAGTAAAGAAGAGAAAATGGTGACCTTAATAGACATGATTTTAGCTAACAGTCAAGCTGGCTTGTTTGATTTAAATTTAAATCAGCAACAAAAGGTTCAAAGAGCATCTTCGTTTACAATATTTTTAAACGATTATGGAGTCCATTTTTTAGATGGTACTCCAAAGGCAGGTCAAAATTTAGATGAAGTAAAAGATTTAATGTTAGGAGAGTTAAACAAAATTAAAAGTGGTGATTTTGACGAATGGATGTTAGACGCTGTAATAAATGATTTAAAATTAAGTCAATTAAAGCAATTCGAAAATAGTACTGCACTGGCGTCAGCTTATTTTAATGCTTTTATTCATCATGAAAATTGGGCAGATAAAGTAAAATTTCTAGAAGATTTAAAGAAAATTTCTAAAGAAGATTTAGTTGCATTTGCAAATGAATTCTATAAAGATAATTATGTTGTTACCTACAAACGTAAAGGTGAAGATAAGAATATTGCAAAAGTAGAAAACCCAGGAATTACACCTGTACATTTAAATAGAGAAAAACATTCTGATTATCTAACAAATTTCGAAACATTAAAATCAAAAGATCTATCGCCTGTTTATATTGATTATAAGGCAGACATAAAAAAGACTAAATTAAAGAATGGTTTAGAAGTATCTTATATTGACAATAAAACAAATGATTTATTCAATTTAAATATCATTTTTGATATGGGTAGTGATAACAATAAAAAGTTAGCACTTGCTGTAGGTTATTTAGATTTTTTAGGCACAGAGAAGCAAGCTCCAGAAGATGTTAAAAAAGAATTCTATAAATTAGGAATTAATTATGGTGTTAGCACAGGTGGTGATAAATCGTATGTTTCTCTATCTGGGTTAAAGGAAAATTTGCCTAAAGGATTGGTTTTATTAGAAGATCTTTGGGATAATGCCGTTGCAGATCAAGAAAGCTATGATAAATATGTGGCTAAGATCTTAAAATCTAGAACAGATGGTAAAACCCAAAAAGGGAATATTTTATGGACTGGTTTATTTAATTATGGTAAATATGGAGAAGATTCTCGTTTAAGAAATATTTATAATGCTGATGAATTGGCTAATATGAATCCAGATGAGTTGGTACAAATTATTAAAGATTTAAAAGGCTATAAACAGCGTATTTTTTATTATGGTAAAGATATTGATGCGGCTGCCTTAGCATTAAATGATTCGCATATAGTTCCTGCTGAATTAAAACCATATCCAGAGGCAATTACCTATAAAGAAATAGAAACAGGTGAATTAGTAAATTTTGTCGATTTTGATATGGTTCAGGCCGAAATGATATTTGTAGCCAAAGGTGAAAAATTTGATGCAAAAAAATTAGCTCAATCTCAAGTTTTTAATACTTATTTTGGATCAGGACTATCATCAATAGTTTTTCAAGAAATTAGAGAATCCAAATCATTGGCCTACTCAGCTTTTGCAGCTTACAGTAATGGTAAAAAACTAGACGATGCTAACTATACTTATGCGTATGTTGGTACTCAGGCGAATAAACTACCAGAAGCTGTAGATGCTATGTTAGATTTGATGAATAATATGCCTGAAGCCGAAAAACAGTTTGAAGATGCTAAAACAGCCACCTTAAAGAAAATAGCTGCTGAAAGAATTACTAAATCTAATATTTTTTGGAAGTATGAAGGTTTAAAAAATAGAGGAATTACCAATGATAACAGAGAAGAAATATATAATGAAGTTGAAAAAATGACTATGGATGATCTTAAAGCATTTTTTAATGATAATATCAAAGGAGGGAATTATACTACTTTAGTTATTGGTAATAAGAATGATTTAGATTTAAAATCATTAGAAAAACTTGGTAAAGTGCAAGAATTAGATATTGATTATTTATTCAACTATAAAGACCTTGAAGTTAAACAATAGCCTAAGGTTATTTCAAAATTAAATTTATCTACAACCTCACTAAGTATTTGATTACCTCTTTAGTGAGGTTGTTTCTTTTTATAAATTAATACTATTACTACTGAGCATTTTATTATATTTGAATATCTAATTATTAAGAATAAATATGAAATTAGTAAAAAACAAAACAGCTTTAATTACAGGTGCTTCTCGAGGAATTGGTAAAGGAATTGCAATTGAATTTGCAAAGCAAGGAGCTAATATAGCATTTACTTTTAATGCATCGGTTGAAGCTGCTAAAGAGTTAGAAAAAGAATTAGAAGCTTTTGGTATTAAAGCTAGAGGCTATCAATCTAACGCAGCAAATTTTGATGCTGCTCAAGAATTGGCTAAAAATGTAATGGAAGAGTTTGGAAGTATTGATATATTAATCAATAATGCAGGTATTACAAAAGACAATCTTTTAATGAGAATCTCAGAAGAAGATTTTGATAAGGTAATTGAAGTAAATTTAAAGTCTGTATTTAATCTAACGAAAGCAGTAATCCGACCTATGATTAAAAACAGAGCTGGTTCTATAATTAATATGAGTTCAGTAGTTGGATTAAAAGGTAATGCTGGGCAAGCAAATTATGCCGCTTCAAAAGCTGGAATATTAGGTTTTACAAAGTCAATTGCTTTAGAGTTAGGTTCACGAAATATTCGTTGTAACGCTATAGCTCCAGGGTTTATTGAAACTGAAATGACTGATAAATTAGATCCAAATACAGTTGATGAATGGCGAACTGCTATCCCACTTAAAAGGGGAGGAGTGCCAAAAGATATTGCTGATGCTTGTTTGTTTTTAGCGTCCGATATGTCTTCGTATATTACTGGTCAGACGCTTAGTGTTGACGGTGGGATGTCAACTTAATTTAGCTATTACATAATGGCAAGGTACTTTCGAATTTAGAAAATGACAATAAAATTATATCTTTAAATATATAAAGTTAATTTAACCCAATTGGTTTTGTTTCCATGAATACACTTACGGTTATTTATATTTTCCTAGCCATTCTATTTACTTCATTGTTGATTTATTTTCAATATTTCTTTAAAGAAAAAAAATATTTGAATCGAAATATTTTAGCTTTTCTAAGATTTTTTTCTATTCTATCCATACTATTATTGTTGATAAACCCTAAAGTATTAAAAACCAATTATGACATCTTGAAGCCTAAATTATTGGTTGTCGTTGATAATTCGGCTTCTATTAAATATACAAATCAGGATAGTATTGTAACTGGAATTGTAAAAAAAGTAGAAAACGATGCAAATTTAAATGCCAAGTTTGACATCCAATATTTTTCACTTGGTAATACTTTACAAAATAATTCAAATTTTACTTTTGAAGAAAGTCAAACCAATATTTACGAGGCTCTTAAAGGTTTGAATTCTACTTTTAAACAAAATGTAGCTCCAATCCTATTATTAAGTGATGGGAATCAAACTTTTGGTAGCAATTATAAATATTATAATTCCAAGCAACCTGTTTATCCAGTAATCATTGGTGATACCTTAACGTATTCCGATCTTGTTTTGGATCAATTAAATGTAAATTCATATACTTATTTAAATAATAATTTTCAAGTTGAAGCTTTTATCCATTATACCGGAAATGACCGTGTTAATACCAATTTTATTGTTGAAGAAGGAAATAAAATAATCTATAAAGAAAAAATTGCCTTTTCACAAGACAATAAAATTGCTCGCCTAAATTTTAAATTACCATCTGGTAAAGTTGGCAAGCATTTATATTCATCTAAAATTCAAGGATTTGTTAACGAAAGAAATAAGCTCAATAATTTCAAGAATTTTAGTGTGGAAGTTATTGATGAGCAAATGAATATTGGACTGATATATGATGTATTACACCCTGATATTGCAATGTTAAAGCGATCTATAGAAACAAATAAACAGCGTAAAGTTAATTTGATTAATCTTAATTTGAACAATAACTATTCTGATGATAATAAGTTATTTATCCTATACCAACCAACGAATAACTTTAAAAAGATATTTAATCATATTAATAATTTAAAAACTAACTATTTTATTATTACCGGTAGAAAAACGGATTGGGTGTTTTTAAATAGTATCCAAAAAGATTTTAAAAAAGTAACATCAAATAGTATAGAACAATCCACTGCTATTATTAATAATAATTTTAATGCTTTTCATATAGATGATATTGGTTTTTCAAATTTTTCACCCCTAGATGATATTTTTGGTGAAATAAAGATTAATGTTGATTATCAGATTTTATTGTACCAAAGTATAAATGGAATAATAACGGATGCCCCTTTATTAGCAACCTATTCAGGTGGGAACAAAAGAAGAGTGGTGTTGTTTGGAGAAAATATTTGGAAATGGAGGGCTATTAGTTATTCGAACAATCAAACTTTTGAAATTTTTGATCAATTTATAAATAGTATGATGCAATATTTGACCATTGCAAATAAGAATAATTCCATTGAATTGGATTATAAATCATTTTATTACGATAATGAGCCTATTCATATTATTGCTAAAATATATGATAAAAATCTGAATTTTAATAGTAAAGAAAATTTAGAGATACAGATTGAAGGTCAAGATAATAAAACAACATTTTTCTTAAGTGGAAATACATATGAAGCTAATTTGCCAATGTTAAAAAGTGGTGATTATAAATTTGTGGTTAGTAATAAACTCAAAAATAATCAAACAAGTGGTGCTTTTACTATAGCAAATTATTCTATTGAAAATAAAGATTTAACTGCAGATATAGCTAGTTTAAATAGTTTGGCCTTAAATTCAAATGGAAAAATATATTATCCCGATAAAATTGATAATTTATTGCAAAATTTAACTGAAAATAAAGAGTTTTTAAGTATACAAAAAGAAAATAAAAAAATAATTTCTTTAATCAATTGGAAATGGCTTTTAGGTATAATTATCCTATCTTTGAGCCTAGAATGGTTTATCCGAAAGTATAGAGGATTGGTATAAATCAGAAAAGAATAATTTTAATTTAATTTATATAAAATGGCACAACAACCACAATTACAATTCCCAAAAGGGATATTACCTTTAGTTTTTTTAGGTATTTTGGCAATAATATTTATATCAAAATCTACCGTAACCATTGATTCTGGTGAAGCTGGAGTTTTATGGAAACGATTTGGGGGAGGGGTAGTAACAGATGAACCACCATTAGGGGAAGGATTTCATATAGTTGCACCTTGGAATGAAGTAATCGTCTATGAAGTTCGTCAACAAGAACTAACAGAAAAAATGCAGGTGTTATCATCAAATGGTCTAGATATTCAGTTAGAAGCAACCGCATGGTACCAACCAGAACATGAAAAATTGGGACTTCTGCATCAAACCAAAGGTCAGAATTATTTAGACAGGGTTTTAAAACCAGCAATAAGATCGGCGACAAGATCGGTAGTAGGTAGATATACCCCAGAGCAGATCTATTCATCTAAAAGAGATGCTATTCAGGAAGAGATATTTGACGAAACAAAAAAAATTGTTGATGATCAGTATGTTCAATTGAATGATGTATTGGTTCGTGATGTTACTTTGCCTGGAGCAATCAAAGATGCAATTGAAAGAAAATTAGGTCAGGAACAAGAGTCATTAGAATACGAGTTTAGACTGGAGAAAGCAACAAAAGAAGCCGAAAAACAAAGAATTGAAGCTCAAGGTAAAGCAGATGCTAATACCATTTTAAGCGCTTCTTTAACGGATAAGATTTTGAAAGATAAAGGTATTGAAGCTACTTTAAAATTATCACAATCACCAAATTCAAAAGTAGTTGTAATTGGTAGTGGAAGTGATGGCATGCCTTTAATCTTAGGTAATAATTAAAAAGGTTTATTTGATATATATCAAATAAATTCTACAAAAAAAACCGACTGTTTGTCGGTTTTTTTTGTGTTTTCAAATTAAGTTTAGATCTTAATAAACGGTATCTTTAATATGTATAATGTCTTTTTTAACCGTACCTTTTTGAATAGCTCTATAATTTTCATAACATTCTAAAACAGCTTCAATTATTTGTAAATCACTTGCTTTATTAATAAATCTTCCTGAGTAATTACATTCAGTTAACAAATCATTGAGCTCCTTTCTACTCATATCCAAATAATCCATCATAATTTCACGACTATACTTTTGCTCCATGATGTTTCTCATTTGGTCACCTTCTTTTAGTTTTCGTAAACGCTCAATTTCTTGGGGCTTTTTACCCAACTTATTATACCAAAAATCAACTGGATTAAAAATAGCACCAAGACCTGAGTTATACGATTTATTATAAGAACTGCCAATTTCATAGGCTTGAGGTAAACCGTTAATATGAATTCTGCTATAGGAATCACTTGGAACATTTTTGGCGTCAACAACTAACACTCCAATTAATTTGTGCGATTTTATCGTCACTTCATCAATATTAACCACCTTTTCATGAATTGCAATTTCTAATTCATTTCCTTTTAAAAGATCATTTGTAATCTTTAATTTAATGGATTGATAACCAATATAAGAAATAAAAATGGTGTCGTTTGCTACTGCAGGAATTTCAAATTCACCTTTATTATTTGTAATTGTTCCCTTAACCGAATTTAAATTTATAATATGAGCACTTTGTAATGGTTTTTTATCATGGATACTTATAATTTTTCCTTTCAAATGAACGAGATCAATTTGAGGTAAAGTATCTCTATTTTTATCATTATTTTCTTGCGAAAACAATGGTAGAGAGATAATTAATACTAAAACAAATAAAATTTTTTGCATGTGACAATGATACTAATAAATACGCAATTGGATGTGAAAAATATGTGAAATTTGTTAAAATTTAGAATTTTATAAAACCCAATAAAATGAGCTTTTTATTAAAGTGCACACGACTGGACTCGAACCAGCACGTTCATAATCGAACACCAGCCCCTCAAGCTGGCGTGTCTACCAATTTCACCACGTGTGCTATTTTTTATAGAATACAAATCTAAAAAAAAAATCCCGCTCCCAAATAGTTATCGGGATCGGGATATATTAATTAATTGTGACCTGGCTGGGGCTCGAACCCAGGACCCTCTCCTTAAAAGGGAGATGCTCTACCAACTGAGCTACCAGGTCAATTAATTCGGATGCAAATATACTATCAATTATTAATTAAACAAGTCTTTTTTTAAAAAAAATAAAGATATTTGCATTCTATAATAAATCATTTTTAAACAGTCTTTTATGGAATTGGTTTTACTCGGATATATGGCTAGCGGAAAATCTACTATTTCAAAAAAATTAGCAAAGATACTTGATGTTGATTTTATTGATTTAGATGATTATATATCTGAAAAAGAAGGAGATACGATTAAAAATATATTTAAAAATAAAGGAGAAATATATTTTAGAATACAAGAAAACAAGTATTTAAATGAACTGTTAAACGGTGAAAAAAATATTGTTTTAGCTATTGGTGGTGGTACTCCTTGTTATTCAAATAATATGGATCTTATTAATAAAAAAGCTACTTCGATTTATTTAAAAGCTAAATTGAATTCTTTGTATACGAGATTGATTCAAGAAAAATCAGAGAGGCCACTTGTGTCAGAGTTAAATAATGATAAATTGAAAGAATATATTGCAAAACACTTGTTTGAAAGAGCTCCTTTTTACGAAAGGGCAAATTATACTATTTCTATTGATGATAAATCAATTGAAGATATAATTGAAGAAATACAACATTTAATTTAAAAATGCGCTAGCTGAGTTTTTTTCAAATTCAACGGAGATATGTTCTTGCAAGGAAGTTGAAAGAGAAATTCCTTTAAAGTCAGCTTTTATAGGATATTTTTTGTGATTTCTATTTACCAATACAACAGTTTTAAATTGTTTTAAGGGTACTTCTAAAAAATGTTTTGTGGCATAAATTAATGTTGTTCCCGAATTTAAAACGTCATCTACCAAAACCAATGACTTATTTTTGTATTCGTTGGATTCTAAAGAGGTTTCAATTTTATCTAAGGGCTTTTTTTTATTCATTCTAACCTCACATAGTTGAACTTTAATATCAGAAATACTTTCTAAAGCCTTTTTTAATTTTTTCGCTAAAATGAATCCTTTATTCTTAATACCCGCTAAAATTATTTCTTTTTCATCTGTATTATTTTCATAAACCTGAAATGCTATTCTTCTAATTTTGTTATTAATTTGTTGATTATTTAGAATGATTGTCCGGTTCATATTTTTATATTTAATTTCTTTTCAAAAATAATAAAAAGTTCTCTTCCTTTACGTGGTTTAATAGAATTATAACATGTTTCTAACGTAAGTATATTAAAATATTTAGAAAACAAATTCTGGTACTCGGATAAAGAACCTCCAAATGGCGGGCCTTTATCTGTTAAAGGGAAATCAAATAGTAAACCAACCAACTTACCATGATCATTTAATAAATTTGCTATTTTCTCTACATAACCACTCCTAAGTTCAGGTGAAAGTGCACAAAAAAATGTTTGTTCAATAATGAGATCAAATTTTTTATTGAAATTAAAAAAATTCTTTTGTATTAGATTTTCTTTAGGAAAATTTGGATTTCTTTTTTTAAAATTAATTAAAGGTTCTTTGGAAATGTCTAAAACAGTAATATCGCTATAACCATTAGTATTCAAATAATCAACTTCATAAGCATTTCCAGCACCTGGAATTAATATCGATATATCTTTATTGGTTAATTGATTTAAATAATTTATAATAGGAGGTGAGGCATAGCCAATATCCCAGCCCATTTGGTTATTCTTATATTTAGTATCCCAATAGTTTTGATCAAAGTTCTTGCTCTTCATTGTCTGTATAATCTTCGATGTCTCTTCGATCTTTTTTCGTTGGTCTGCCAGTTCCTTTTTTGCGGTAATAATCTTTAGAAAATTTTAATAAATCTTGGTTTTCAAATGCTTCTTGTGGCGTGATATCTTTTCTATACAAATCAACCAATTTTGCACCCACTCGATTTTGAGGAATATCTAAAACGGTTATTTGATAATTGATCTGATTCTTTCTAATCGTTATTTTTTCACCAGAAAAGACTTCTTTAGAAGGTTTTACTTTGTTATTATCAATTTTAATATGTCCTTTTTTACATGCCTCTGTTGCAATACTTCTAGTTTTAAAATATCGAATACACCATAAATATTTATCAATACGCATAAATAGTTACTTAATCTGTTCTCGTAATACCTTTCTTAATTTTTCTTTTTCAACAAACATATTATCTTTTAATAAAGTATGCATTTTAGGACTAGTAATAAGGTCATATTCCATACTTTTAGTAAGAATTGATTTAGATGACACACCTATTATATCATTTATTGCTGCTTGAAGTAGTGGTTCATTATCTTCACCTAGAACTCCTAAATTAGCTAAATCTTCTTTTAATAGAACATGTGGTTCAAAACCATCTTTATCATTTTCTCCTAATTTATTAACTTCCTCCAAAACTATTGGTTGCATGGCATATTTATGATTCGGATTAGCTCCATCTCTATTAAAGTTATCAGAATCGTAAAGTGTTATTGAAGCAACATATTTTCCTGCCGTTTGTCCACCTATCAACCGAACATCAATATATGGATTAAGGCTATTAATGATTAGCTCACTTGCAGAAGCAGAACTACCAGTTACTATTATATGAACTTTGTTTAAATTCAAACTATTAATTGTTTTTCCGTTTGACAGTTTATCAGAGAAATTATTGATCAACCAATCTGGATGTGTGTTTTCTAATTCTGTTTGTACCTTTAAGTTCCATTGTTCTTTTGTGAATAATTCTCCTTTATACTGACCGGTCACCATACTTGCCAGAGATCCTGCTGTCGATACTCTACCTCCAGGATTGTATCTAAAATCTAAAATAAGATCGGTTATATTTTCACTTTTAAAATATAAAAACGCATCATTTAATTCATCATCAAAATTTGCAGTAAAACTATTATACATCAAATAACCAATTTTATGTCCATTTTCGGTAAAGGTTTTGGTTATAAAAACCGGATTTTCAGTATATTCAAATTTAGTAAGTGTTACATTCTCGCCAGTTGGTGTCACCGTATTATTAATAATTTCAGATAGATCTAAAGTGTACGTATCTACTTCTGAATTAAATAATAAACCACGATAATTATTTAAAGTTAATTGTTCTCCATTAACATGAGTAAAAATATCGCCTCTTTTGATACTTTTATCTGATGCATCAGAATTTGGTAATATTAATCTCACATAACCAAAAATATCATCTGAATTTGAAAATCTTACCAAACCGAAATCAACACCATTCGTTTTAAAAACTCCTGCAAAAGCATTTTCAAGTTCAATATAATCATCCACAATCCAGCTCCAATGATCCACTGTTTCACGGTTATAGATCAAACTTTCAAAAAAATCATCCGGATTAGGGTTGGCTTTTAAATAATTTACATAATCTGTTTGATCTGTGATCTTACTATCGTCTAAATTAATAACATTACCTTGCCATAAATAGAAAAGATTCATTCCTTGCCAAATAAAATCTTGAATTTCAATATCTTCTGTAACCTCAGGAATTTCAATTTGCTTATCATCATCATCACTACATCCAGTTTGAAATAGAAGAGAAATAAAGATGACTCCTAATAGTATAATCTTTTTCATGTAATATATTTTTGAATTTTGTCGCAATTTAAATAAAATAATTACATTAAGTTGGTGTATTTGTAACATAATAGTAAGTTGCTCGTCGTAATGTTGTAATGATAATTGAAAAGTTTTTTGAATTTTAACAAATGAACCAAACAGAATTTTTAGAAATAGTATTACCATTTAAAGATAAGGTGTTTCGACTAGCCAAAAGACTCTTGGTATCTAGTGATGAAGCAGAGGACGCAACACAAGAGCTTTATTTTAAATTGTGGAAAAACAAATCTAAAATTGAAACTTATGATAATGTGGAAGCTTACGCCATGATGATGACAAAAAATTATTGTTTGGATCAGTTAAAATCAAAAAGAGCCTCAAATTTAAAATTGGTTCATAGTAATTATCAAGATGAAAGTTCATCATTACAAAATAATATTGAATATAAGGATAGCGCAAATATTATCAAAAGAATGATGAATGATTTGCCAGAAAAGCAAAGAATGATTGTTCAATTACGAGATATTGAGAATTATGATTATGAGGAAATAGGTAAAATATTAAATATGGAACCTACAGCAATTAGAGTCGCCTTATCTCGAGCAAGAAAAACATTAAGAGAAAAATTTGTAAAAAAGCAAAATTATGGAATTGTCTAAAATCGAAAAATTAATTGAAAAATATCTAGAAGCTAAAACTTCTTTAGAAGATGAAAAATATTTGAAAGATTATTTTTCAGGCGAAAATGTTGCATCTCACTTATTAGAATATAAAGAATTGTTTAATTTTTTTAGTGATAGTTCTTTAGAAATTTCGAGTAGAAAAATAGAATTACCCCAAAAATCAACAAATTTAAAATGGTTATCGGTTGCAGCAATGATAATTTTCTTTGTAGGAATGTTTTCAGTTTATCAAAACAATATTACCGAAAAAGAGGAAGCTAGATTGGCTTATATAGAAACTCAAAAAGCGCTCAATTTGATTTCTCAAAGTTTAAATAAAGGTAATGAAGCAATTGCACAATTACAAACCTTTGAAAATACACAAAATAAAATTTTTAATAATAAACAAAACCAATAAATAAATTAAAATTATGAAAATCAATAAGTTAATATTAGTAGTCGTTTTAGTAATAAGTCCGTTTATTACTAGCGCCCAGTCTCAATTTGATAAATTTGAAGACTTAGAAGGAGTAACATCTGTAATAGTAAACCAAAAAGCTTTTTCAATGATGAGCAAAATAGGTGCTGAATCGGATGAAGAGTATTTAAATCTAATTAAAAACATTAATTCTTTAAAAGTATTTGCATCAGAAAATGTAAGTGTTTCAAAAAAAATGGAAGATGAAGTTAATAAATACCTAAAAAATACGAATCTTGAAGAGTTAATGAGAGTTAAAGATGGAGATAGTAATGTGAAAATTTATGTAAAAGAAGGTAAAAGTGATGCTTATGTAAAAGAGTTATTCATGTTTGTAAAAGATGGAGGTGATCATAGCTCAGGTGAAACTGTAATTATTTCGTTAACTGGAGATATTGAATTGAGTCAAATTGCGAAACTAACGGAAAAAATGAATATCCCAGGAGGGGAACACTTAGAAAAAGTTGAAAAACAATACTAGACAAATGAAAAAAGAAATTTTTACAATTATGAGCATTATGATGTTAGTTAGTGTATTAATATCATGCAACAGTGAACCTAGTTTACAAGAATATTATGTAGAAAAGCAAGAAAGCAATGACTTTATTTCTTTAGACTTACCTTCAAGTATCATTACCTTGAACGATGATGTTACACCAGAAATGAAAGAAACAATGGCTTCTATAAAAAAATTAAATGTTTTAGCTTTTAAAATTGATAGTTTAAATAAGGATTCCTATTCAGCTGAATATAAAAAAGTTAAAAATATTTTAAATGACGATAATTTTAATGAACTTATAAGAATGAAGCATGAAAATGCAAACATTGTAATAAAGTATTTAGGATCAGATGAAGCAGTTAATGAGTTTATTATTTTAGCCGCAGATAATACGAAAGGATTTGCGTTGGCAAGAGTGTTAGGCGATAAAATGAAACCTGAACAAATAATGAAATTGGCCCAAAATATTAATGATGTAGATAAAAGCAATGCTGCATTTTCACAAATAGAAGGTTTATTAAGCGATTTTAAATAAATTTTTAAACATATATTATAGTTTAAGACTGTCTTTTAAGACAGTCTTTTTTTTAACCAATTTTTAACGCTAACCATTATGGCTAAAAACATATATTTGTTTTTTAATTAAATATTGATTTATGAAATATAAAATATTATCAGTGCTTATGTTTTTTGGAGTACTCGTTATAAATGCACAAGAAAATAATGATATCAATTCGATTTACAGAGCTGAAAATGAAAAAATTAACAATTTAGTTCATACCAAATTAAAAGTAGGCTTTGACTATTCAAAACAACATCTATTAGGTGAAGCTTGGTTAACCTTGGAGCCTCATTTTTATACGGTTAACGAATTGGAATTGGATGCAAAGGCTATGTTGATTCATAAAGTAACCTTAAATGGTAAAAACCTAAAATATGATTATGATGGAACCAAGCTAAAAATAGACCTTGCAAAATCATACTCAAAAGGAGATAAATACACGGTTTATATCAATTATACAGCCAGACCGGAAGAGGTGAAACAGGAAGGAAGTGCTGCAATTAATGATGCAAAAGGACTTTATTTTATAGATCCAAACAATACAGATCCAAATAAACCTACTCAAATCTGGACACAAGGTGAAACAGAGTCTAGTAGTTGTTGGTTTCCTACTATTGATTCGCCAAATCAAAAAACAACACAAGAAATGTATATAACGGTTCCTGACAAATATGTAACCTTATCCAATGGTTTATTGATTAAAGACACTAAAAATAGTGATGGAACTAGGACGGATTATTGGAAAATGGAACAAAAACACGCACCTTATTTGTTTTTTATGGGTATTGGTGAATTCAGTATTGTAAAAGATACTTGGAAGAATATTGCGGTTGACTATTATGTAGAAAAGGAATATGAACCTTACGCTAAAGGAATTTTTGGTTTGACACCAGAAATGATACAGTTTTATTCTGATTATACCGGTGTTGAATATGTTTGGCCAAAATATGCTCAAATGATTGGAAGAGATTATGTTAGTGGAGCGATGGAAAACACTACAGCTGTGCTCCACATGGAAAGTGCATATCAAACAACAGGAGATTTAATAGATGAAAACACATGGGAAAGTACGATTGCCCATGAGTTATTTCACCATTGGTTTGGTGATTTAGTTACTAGCGAAAGCTGGAGTAATTTAACCGTAAATGAGTCATTTGCTAATTATAGTGAATACTTATGGTTTGAATACAAATATGGCAGCGATCATGCAGATGCACATAGATATGATGAAATTGCGGGATATATGAATCCAGATAATGAATTAAAAGATTTGGTTAGGTTTCATTATAATTCTCGTGAAGATATGTTTGATGGTGTTTCTTATAATAAAGGCGGTGCTATTTTACATATGTTGCGTAATTATCTAGGAGATGATGCATTTAAAGAAGGTTTAAAGCTATATTTAAACGATAACAAATTCGGTACGGGAGAAGCGCAGCAATTACGACTTGCATTTGAGGAAGTTTCGGGTAAAGATTTAAACTGGTTCTTTAATCAGTGGTATTATAATAATGGTCATCCTAAATTAGATATTAAATATTTATATGATGAAACTGCTAAAAGTGTTACGGTTGAAATAAAGCAAAATCAAAACAATCTTTTTCAATTTCCTTTAGCAATTGATATCTATGAAGGAACAAAACCAAAAAGACATCATGTATGGGTTGACGAGAAGGAAAAATCATTTTCATTTAAATACAATAAAAAACCATACTTAGTAAATGCTGGCGCTAATAAGACTTTGTTGGCTGAAGTAAAAGAGAATAAAACAATTGATAATTATATTTATCAATACAATAATGCCCCAAAATATGAAGATCGAAGAGAAGCCATAGAAGTTTTATCTGAAAATCAAAGTAATGTTGAAGCCTTTAAAACTTTAAACAAAGCATTAAATGATGACTATTATGGATTAAGAATATTGGCCCTTCAAAAAATAGATATATCTAAATCAAATGCGAATACCACAATTAAAAAGATTGAAGATATGGTATTGAACGATAAAAAAACATTGGTTCAAGCAGAAGCTATCTCAAAGTTAGCTATTATGGAAGATAAAAAGTATATATCTCTATTTAATAAAGGTTTGCAAAGTAAATCTAATGCGGTAAAAGGAAGTTCTCTTCAAGGTTTGTTAAAATTAGATAAAGAAGAAGCACTTAAATTTGCTAACTCTATAGATAATGAAATAGATAAAGAAAGTTTAAAAAATGCCTTAATTCCAGTTTATATAGCCAATAAAACGGAAGAACAAATGCCATTTATAGCAGACAATCTTGTAGAAGGAATGTTTTTTGCAGATACACGCGATAAAAATAACACTTATAAAGAAGCTTTTCAATGGATTGTTGCAAGTGATAATGAAGAAGTTACTCAAAATTTGGTTGATAATTTTGTTGATGCTGGTTTAAAATACAAACAATATGGCGTAGATAAAGTTTCTACTCAAGTCTTACAACAAGTAATAGAGGTTAAAAAAGAATCTAATTTCTCTAATAAAGAGGAATTGATACATATTGTTCAAGAAGGTTTAAACAAATTACAAGAATAAAAAAACTTTAGTAAGATTTTTAATCCTCAAAGTAATACTCTTTGAGGATTTTTTTATTATCATATTCTGATATTGGTTAACTTTTTAGATATTCTTTAAAAGTGCCGTCTGAATAAAAAATTACAATTCGATCTATCTTATTATTGGATGTTTGAGTCGGTTCAAAGCCTTTTTGTTCTAATTTCTCTTTAGAGGTTGGTATGTTCTCTCTATCTATAGATTCTAAAATAGGAGAGGAGTCGTTAGGAAATTTCCCTTTACCGTTTAAAAGCCAATAGAGTTCTACTTCATTAAATTCTTTAGTAACTTTCAATACAAAATCTAAGCTTGGTTTATTCCTTCCAGAAAGTAGATGTGAAATACTTGAACGCTGCACTTGTATTTTGTCAGCAAAGGCTGAAGAAGATAGTTGATAATAATCCATGATTTTCTTTAATCTATTTGCAAATGCATCGCTGTTTATCATTGTAACAATAAGTTTATTTACAAATGTAACAATAATACTTTATTTAAAAATTAAAGAGGATAAAAAAGATAAATAATTGTATATATTAATTAAATTATTACTATAAATAAAATGCTATTAAAAACAGATTATCAGCTCTATAAAGAATTTTATAAGTAATTCATATTTAAATTATTATTTTATAGTGAATACACAATGTAAAAAATACGAGAACTGTATACAATTGTAACATTTCACCATAATTAATAGTTTACAAATGTAAATTATGTATTGTTTACATTTGTAAAATGAAAACTATGAACTTAAAGGATTTAGAAAAAAATTATAGTTCTTATCGTCAAGATAAATTACATGGAAGATGGATTACTTTAGAAACTATTTTACCTTTAGTTAAAAATTTAGATCCACAATTTAAGGTAAAGAAACTTGGTCAGTCAAGTAAAAAAAGAGATATATTAAGTATTACTTTCGGTTCTGGAGATATAAATATTTTAATATGGACTCAAATGCACGGGAACGAAAGCACGGGAACGAAAGCTGTTTTTGATTTATTATCTTTTTTAAGCAATTCTGAAAAAGAAGAATTAAGTGTTTCAAACATCATTCTTAAAAGATGTAAAATTGTTCTTATTCCTATTCTAAACCCTGATGGAGCAAATAGATATACTAGGGTCAATGCGAATAATATTGATCTCAACAGAGATATAATTGATAAAAAGGCCGTTGAAACTAATATTTTATTAAACATTGTTCAAAAGGTAAATCCACATTATTGTTTTAATCTACATGATCAAAGAGTAATTTTTAGTGTCGGTAAAGAGAATAACCCGGCTACACTTTCTTTTTTGGCGCCATCGATTGATGAAAAACGATCTATAACAAAAAGTAGGATGGATACAATGAAAGTAATTGTAGAAATGAATACTTTATTACAAAATTTAATTCCAAACCAAATTGGAAGATATACCGACGAATTTTATCCCACAGCTACTGGCGACAATTTTCAAAAAATGGGACATAATACCATACTAATAGAATCGGGTCATTATATCAACGATTACCAGCGTGAAAAATCTAGAGAATATACTTTTTATGCCTTACTTCAAGGTATTTTAACCGTTGCGAACCAAAGAAATAATATAGATTTTAAATCTTATTTCGAAATACCAAATAATAAGAAAGAGTATCTGGATATTATCATAAAAGATGTAACGTTTAAAGGGAAAAAAGTAGATATTGGTGTTCTATATATTGAAAAGTTGGTTGATAATACGTTGAAATTAATTCCTACCATTGATAAAATTAGAAATTTGTCAAAATTCAACGCCAATAAAATAGTTAAAAAAACGGGATTGAATTTTTTAAATAAAAAGGATATGAATGATTGGATAAAAAAAGAGTTCCTTTAAATATAATTTATAAAAATTAATGTTTTTTGCATAAAGCCTTAATTAATTCCTATTTTTTTAGGATATTTGTAATTAAATTAAGAAAATTATTATGTCGAAATTTAAATTAGATGAACTTGATCATCAAATTCTCGAAGCTTTAATTGAAAATGCAAGAACTCCATTTACTGATATAGCTAAAAATTTATTGGTATCTGCAGGAACAATTCATGTTAGAGTAAAAAAGATGGAAGATGAAGGAGTTATAAAAGGGTCAACCTTAAGTGTTGATTATAATAAAATGGGCTACACGTTCATCGCTTATGTTGGACTTTTTATAGAAAATTCTTCTACTACTAAAAGTGTAATTGATCAAGTACAAGAAATACCTGAAGTTACGGTTGCACACTTAACGACTGGAAAGTTTTCTATTTTTTGCAAAATAAGAGCGAAAGATACGGCTCACGCAAAAGATATTATTTTTAGTTTAGATAGAATACCAGGTATTAAACGAACAGAAACTTCAATTTCATTGGAAGAAGTTATCAATGATAAAAAGCGATTAATGCATAAAATATTTAAAGAAATTACATTTTAATCGCCAAATTCAACTATCCAAAACATCCCTATTTAATTTTTAAATAGGGATGTTTTTTTTGAAATAATTAGACATCTATAAATGAATCCGTTTTTTGTCAGTTTTATTTATAATAAAATGTAAAATTGATTGTTTAATTAATTAAATTGTATTTAATTTGTAAAATCTTATTTAATTATTTTAAACGAAACATCAATTCACGTTTATGGATCAAATGGGTAAAAGAATAAAGAAAAAAAGAGAAAGTCTAGGTTTTCTCATTAAAGATTTATCTATTAAAATTGGTGTAACTTCAAGTTTAATTTCTCAAATTGAAAAGGGAAAAGCTTTCCCATCTATTGTAACCTTAAAAAAAGTGGCTGAGGCGCTACAAACTACCGTTGGTGAGTTAATTGGTGAGAATGAAGGTCAAATTGAACATCCATTATTAAAGAATAATGAAAGACGATTTGCTAAAAAAAATTCTAATGGAACCAGTTCTTATTTATTATCATATCATTTCCCTTCAAAACAAATAGAACCTTACTTAATTAAATTCAGTAAAAATTCTGATTCTAAAGACATTATGACCAGTAATTTTCCTGGCCAAGAGTTTTGTTTTATTCTAAAAGGTAAATTTGAAATTGCTTTTGAAGATAAAAAATATAAATTAAATGAAGGAGATGGATTTTATTTTAATTCAAATGAATATCACTTATTTAAGAATATAAGCAATAAAGAAGCAGAGATAATATGGATCATAACACCAAATAAAAATTGATAAAAACCTAATACAAATTAAGATATATAAAAAGAAAAAATATGATAACTAAAGAAAATTATCAGCCAACAAAAAGAGCACAAGAATTTTTGGACAAAGTTGAAAACGGAAAGTACAGTCGTGAAATTGTAAAAGGTCTTAAAAGATTTATTAGCAATAAAGTTCCAGAAGAAATGCAGGGGTTTTATTCGCAAGAAGAGTTACAAGAGTTAATTAAACTAAAAGATACAAATCAAGATGTTGAAGCTAGGATGCCCGTAAAAATTACCAAGCATTATTATCAAATAGCAAAAAACAGTAAAGCTGTGCGTAATTTGGTTAAAGCTAGCCCTAAAGAAACTTTTGATCTTGAAGGTGCTCCTGATCCTGGGAAACAGATGACTTATAGCCCTATTGAGGGTTTAATTCATAAATATGAATTAGGATTGATTTATGTTACTAATACATGTTCAGCACATTGTAGGTTTTGCTACAGGGAAGAGTTAATAGCAAAAAAGGAAATTATACGAGAAGATGGTACGGCGGCCTCAAAAGGATTGGCAGATATATCTGAGTTAGTTGCTTATATTTTAGAGCATAATAAGGTTGTAGCAGAAAATGGAGGGAGACACCCAGAAACCAATCGTGAAAAACTAAGAGAAATTTTAATGTCAGGTGGTGACCCTATGGTGCTCCCAAATAATAAATTGGCAGAATGGTTTTCAGCACTTTCTGATGTTGGTATTGATAGTATACGTCTTGGAACCAAAGAATTGGCTTTTTATCCAGATCGATTCGACCAAACATTTTTTGATATGGTTGATAACTGGCATGAGGCATACCCTGAAGTGCAATTAAGATTAATGGTACATTTTAATCATCCAGATGAATTCTTACAAAAAGATGAAAATGGAAATTACATAGAGGATCCAAATGGAGGTTTAAAATGGATAGAAAGCACAAAACAGGCTGTTAAACAACTTGCTAGTCGAAAATATATTACTATTGAAAATCAGGCACCATTTATTAAAGGTATTAACAATGATCCTGATGCTATACGAATTATGCAACGTGAATTAAAACGTAATCGTGTTAATAACCATTATTTTTTCTGTGGACGTGACATTATTGGACATAAGGCGTTTAACCTTAGCATTGAAGATGCATGGAACTTGTTAAATGATTCTCAAAAAGGATTATCAGGTGTTGAAGCAAGTGCTAGATTATCTATTACGCACTACCTTGGAAAAACAGAAGTGGTTGCTGTAACCGATAAACCAATACCAGGAGTACCAGGAACCGAAAATGGTGTAGTAATATTTAAATTGTTACGTGGTGCAGCAGACGCATCAAATAAGGGACAAGTAGCAATTGTAGGAAGAAATCCTGAAGCTATATGGTTTAGTGGATACGAAGACCGTGTAATTATGGATGAAGCGGGATTATTTACGGAGTCGATGAAATCAACAAGCAGTGTTAGCAAAGAAGCTCATAGCAATAGTTAAATATTTGTATTCTAATCCATATTAATTACATACCATGATTAATAAACAAGTTAAATCCAAAGCAGAAGCTGTAAGTGAAATATACGATGGGGCAACTGTAATGATAGGTGGTTTTGGCGAAGCTGGAAGTCCTATTGAACTAATTCATGCTTTAATTGATCAAGGGGCCAAAAATCTTACCGTTGTTAGTAACAACACGGGTAGTGGTACTATTGGGCTGGCTGCACTTATCGCAAATAAGCAAGTAAAAAAAATGATATGTTCTTTTCCAAGAACAGCTAATTCTACAGTTTTTCCTGAGTTATACAATGCAGGAGAAATTGAATTAGAATTGGTTCCTCAAGGTACTTTGGCAGAAAGAATAAGAGCTGGTGGGGCAGGTATTCCTGCTTTTTATGTTCCGGCATCCGTAAATACACCACTTGCCGAAGGTAAAGAATCTAGAGTTTTTAACGGTCAAGAATATGTTTTAGAGTACGGAATCAAAGCTGATTTTTCATTGGTAAAAGCCGAAACAGCAGATAGATATGGTAATTTACTTTATCATGCAACGGCAAGAAATTTTGGACCTATAATGTGCACAGCAGCAAAGACTTCTATTGTTCAAGCTAAATCAATTGTTGAAGCAGGCATTATAGATCCAGAAGCTGTGGTTACCCCTGGAATATTTGTAAAAAAAGTTATTGAAATTAAAAATCCTGCCAACGAATCAGAACTGGTGGCAGAAGGAATTAAATACCCATGATACATACAGATAAAAAAATAGGTTGGAGTAGAGCGGAAATGGCACAAAAAGTGGCATTAGATATTCCAGATGGCTCCTATGTAAATTTAGGGATTGGAATACCAGAAATGGTGGCTGATTTTGTTCCAGAAGGAAGAGAACTTATCTATCAAACAGAAAATGGATTGTTAGGAATGGGAAAAGTAGCCGAAATTGGTAAAGAAGACCGAGAACTTGTAAATGCAGGAAAAAAATGTGTTACTACAATTCCCGGAGCTGCATATTTTCATCATGCCGACAGTTTTACAATGATTCGAGGAGGGCATATTGATATATGTGTTCTTGGTGCTATGCAAATCTCTCAAGATGGCGATTTAGCTAATTGGTCAACTGGCGCTAAAAATGCAATTCCAGCAGTAGGTGGAGCTATGGATCTTGTAGCAGGAGTAAAAAGAATATTTGTTATATCGCAACATGAAACAAAAAAAGGATATCCTAAAATAGTTGAACATTGTACATTTCCCCTTACAGGAAAACAAGTTGTTGAAAGTATATATACAGATCTTGCTATTATAGATGTTAAAAAAGATGGATTATTTGTTAGAGAAATGGCACCAAATGTAGATTTTGATTATCTGCAAAGTAAAACGGGTGCTAAACTAAATAGGCAATAATAGATTACAAGATTTGATTCTTTAAAAGAGTTGATACTTAAATTAGTAAAACCTTATCTCAACATAAAATTAATATCTAATGAGTTCACAAAACACAAAATCAAACAAAAATGGCGATACAAGTAAGGCCATTTATGAACGTGCAGTTGGAGTTTTAACTGGTGGTGTAAGTAGAAATACAATATTCCGTAAACCGCACCCTTATTATGTAGCTAGTGCAAATGGTAGTTATATAAAAGATATAGATGGTGTTGAACGACTTGACTTTGCTAACAATATGGCGTCATTAATTCATGGCCATTCACATCCGGCAATTGTTAATGCAGTAACAGAACAATTGCAAAAAGGTTCTGCTTACACTATGGGAACAGAAGCAGAAGTTCTTTTTGCAGAATTGTTAATTGGTAGGACTCCTAAGTTTGAAAAAATTCGATTTATGAATTCTGGTACAGAGGCAGTAATGACTATGATCAAAGCTTCTCGTGCATTCACAGGAAAATCAAAAATTGCTAAAGCTGAAGGAGCGTATCACGGAACATATGACTATGCAGAAATAAGTCAAACCGCCGATCCAAGTAATTGGGGTGATATAAATAAACCAAATGCCGTACCAGTTGTTCAAGGAACACCGCAAAAAGTATTGGATGATATGGTTATTTTTCCATTCAATGATATTGAAAGAACTATTAATCTTTTGGATCAAAATGCAGATCAAATTGCATGTGTTTTGATTGACCCTGTACCTCATAGAGTAGGTCTTTTTCCTGCAACTAATGAGTTTATTGAAGCAGTTTATAAGTGGACAAGAAAGAATAATTCTCTTTTGGTTTTTGATGAAGTGGTTTCCTATCGAGTAACTTATGCAGGTGCACAATGTAATTATTCTACCAAACCAGATCTAACTGCATTGGGTAAAATTATTGGTGGAGGGTTTCCTATTGGTGCCTTAGCTGGAAGATCGGATATTATGGAAGTTTTAGACCCAAGAGGTACTTTTTTAAAGCATCCTCATTCTGGTACTTTTTCTGCCAATCCAATTTCTACTACGGCAGGAAGGGTTGCAATGGAAATGTTTGATGAAAAAGCTGTTTTGAAATTGAACGATCTAGCAATGACTGCAAGAAAACAGATTGAAGAATCTATTAAAATTGCCGATGTACCCATGTGTATAACGGGAGCAGGTTCTATGTTTAAATTACATTTTCAAGAAAAAGAACCAAATACCTATCGAGAAGCATACCAAAATAAGGCAACTAAAGAAATTATTGTTGAGCTTCTTGATTACATGTTTTTAAAAGAGAACATTATTATGATTAATACGGTAGCTTGTATGTTATCTACTACATTAACTCAAAGTAATATTGATCAATTATCAGATGCGCTTTTACGCGGATTAAAAATATTAAAACCCAAGATTGATCAATTGTCTTAAATATTCATTAATCTGTAATTAAATAAAATATGAATGAAGTATTTATTTGTGATGCCATTAGAACACCTGTTGGTCGTTATGGTGGGTCACTTTCATCGGTGAGAACAGATGATTTGGCTGCAATTCCTTTAAAAGCGTTGATGGATAGAAATCCGAATATGGACTGGAAAGCAATTGATGATGTTTATTTGGGTTGTGCGAATCAAGCAGGAGAAGATAATAGAAATGTAGCTCGAATGTCTTCTTTATTGGCTGGTTTTTCTGAAACGATACCGGGTTCAACCGTGAACAGATTGTGTGGTTCGGGTATGGATGCTATTGGAATTGCTGCAAGGGCAATAAAATCTGGTGAGAATGATATTTTGATTGCTGGTGGGGTTGAGAGCATGTCAAGAGCACCTTTTGTAATGGGTAAAGCAGAAACAGCATTCTCTAGAAACGCACAGATTTATGACACTTCAATCGGATGGAGGTTTGTCAATAAAAAGCTAGATAAAATGTATGGTACTGAAGGTATGATACAAACTGCTCAAAATATTGCCACTGATTTTAATATCAGTAGAAAAGATCAAGATGCATTTGCACAATGGAGTCAAGAAAAAGCAGATAAAGCACAAAAAAACGGATCTCTTTCTAGAGAAATTGTCTCTGTAATGGTTCCACAACGTAAGAAAGAACCAATTGAAGTAGCGCAAGATGAACATCCTCGTTTAACTTCTTATGAAAAACTAAGTTCTTTAAGATCTATTACCGGAGAAAATGGAAGTATTACTGCAGGTAATGCATCCGGTGTTAATGATGGTGCTGCAGCACTGTTAGTTGCTTCAGGTGAAGCAGTAAAGAAACATAATTTAAAGCCTAAGGTTAAAATTTTAGGAATGGCAACTGCAGGGGTACTACCTCGTATCATGGGAATGGGGCCAGTGCCTGCAACACAAAAGATATTATCTAAATTGGACTTAACATTAGATGATATGGATATTATAGAACTCAACGAAGCTTTTGCTGCCCAATCCTTAGGATGTACACGTGAATTAGGTCTTAAAGATGATGATCCTAGAATTAATCCATTAGGTGGAGCTATAGCTTTAGGCCACCCTTTGGGAATGAGTGGAGCAAGAATTGTTACTAGCGCATATTACCAATTACTAAATACAAATAATAAAAGGGCTCTTTGCACCATGTGTATTGGAGTAGGTCAAGGTATAGCAATGGTTTTAGAGAAAGTTTAGAAAGATTCGTAAATGAAAAAGGTGATCAAAATATCCAAATAATAGAATTTAATAGTTGTTAATTATAATAATTAATTATTTAACTTTTTTCATTAACTTTGGCTCTAAATTAATTAAAACCAAACAATATGAAAAAATTACTCTACTTTACATTAACTTTATTATTTATTTCTTGTGGTTCTTCTAATTCAGGAGGGAGTACAGAAGCTAAGACAAAAATTAGCAAAAAAACATTAAAAGGAACTTGGGAGGTTACGAATATTAGGTTCGTAGGCGATAAAGGTCTATACAAAGCTAATTTATTTGATATTGCAGATTCTCCATGTTTTAATGGAAGTCAATGGGTGTTTATTCCTAACAATGGATCTGGAAAATTTTCATTAAATAGCTCGGCACATTGTGAAGCTAGTACGCACAGAATTCACTGGTCATTTTACGAACCAGGTGATGGATCTTATCAATTTCAATTCAAATTTGTTGATGATAAAAACAAACCTTTAGACGCTGCTAATCGTGGATATAGATCAGACATTGATCATTTAGATGCAAATAGCATGGAAATGAGAGTGGCAACTACGTATGAAGGTAATCCTTTTGATGTTATTATGACTTTTAATAAAGTATCAGAAGACTTCGCCTTATAAAAAAACAAAATAATAAAAACATAAAAAAACAAAACAGATGATTAAAAAATTAACAAGTATGTCTTTAGCAATGGCTGTAATATTTTCTTTTACAGTTAGTTGTACTGCAATACAAAACTCGAATAATACGCAAAAAGGAGCTGGAATTGGTGCAGGTGGAGGAGCTTTAGTAGGCGGATTAATTGGTGGTGGAATAGGTGGAGCACTTATTGGAGCTGCCGTTGGTGGTGTTGCCGGTGGTTTAATTGGTAATAGCATGGATAAACAAGCAGATAAGATTGAAGAAGCTGTTCCAGGTGCAGATGTGAAAAGAGTTGGAGAAGGAATTCAAGTTGTTTTTGATGATAAAAGTGGTGTAAATTTTGCTATTAATAGTTCTGATTTAACACCAGAAGCTAAGCAAAATTTAGATGCTATTGCTGAAGTATTTATTGAGTTTCCAGATACGGATTTAATGATTGAAGGATATACCGATGATACAGGAGAAGATGCATATAATTTAAGCCTTTCTAAAAAAAGAGCAAAATCTGTTCAAAGTTATTTAAAATCACAAAACATTGGCAGTAGCAGGTTCTCAAGCGTTGAAGGATATGGAGAAGCGAACCCTAGATTTCCAAATAACTCTAAAGAAAACCAAGCTAAGAATAGAAGGGTAGAAATTGGTGTTTCTGCAAATGATAAAATGATTCAAGATGCTAAGGCACAATCTAATTAGTAAAATTTGAGTTTAAAAAGGTAAATCAAACCTTATTTATTATAAGAACCGAGTTGTAATTGACTCGGTTTTTTTATTTTATATACTTATATAACTGTAGTACTATAAGTTTTTTATTAAGAAAAGTAACTGAACATTTTAACATAACATTAATGTATATTTTATTAACTTGCTTGTTCAAGATAAATCATTATATATTAAAAAATTTAAAATAATGTCAAAGTTTGATATAAAAGTAAACGGAAAGGTCCATACAGTTGAAGTTAGTTCAGACACACCTATTTTATGGGTTTTGCGTGATCATCTCAACCTTCTTGGAACTAAATATGGTTGCGGAATAGGACAGTGTGGTTCTTGTACAATTCATCTCGATGGAGAATCTGTTAAAAGCTGTTTACTAACAGTTTCTTTAGTTGAGGGCAAATCAATTACCACAATTGAAGGGTTATCTGAAAATGGAAACCACCCTGTTCAGGAAGCATGGAAAAAAATTGATGTTCCACAGTGTGGTTATTGTCAGGCAGGTCAGATTATGACTGCTTCTGCATTTTTAGAAAAAAAATCTAATCCCAATAAGGAAGAAATTAGAAATGCCATGAACGGGAACATTTGTAGATGTGCTTCATATAATCGCATAGAAGTAGCTGTAAATGAGGCTGCAAAAAAATTAAGTTAAACCTTTATCTTTTTAATAATGGCTGCAAAAAAAAATACAATTGACAGAAGATCTTTTTTAAAAGCTTCGGCGTTAACAGGAGGAGGGTTACTTATAGGTTTTAATTTCTTCACTGCATGTAAACAAGATGTAAAACCTCCGATAGAAATCTCAAAATTAGATTTTAATGATTTTAATGGCTTTATAAAAATCGCTGATAATGGAATGGTAACAATTTTTGCGCCAAATCCGGAAATTGGTCAAGGTGTTAAAACCTCAATGCCAATGATTATTGCTGAAGAATTAGATGTAGCTTGGAAAAATGTACATGTAGTACAAGGTGGATTAGATACTGATGTATTTGAAAGACAAGTAGCTGGAGGTAGTCAATCTATAAGGCATGGTTGGAATCCTTTACGGGAAACGGGTGCTACAGCCAAACAAATGTTAATTAATGCTGCTGCTATCAGATGGGGAGTAGATCCAACCGAATGTTCTGTTGAGAATGGAGTGATTTCTAATCTTAAAGGAGATAAATTAGGCTATGGAGAAGTAACTATAGAGGCCGCAGCTTTGAAAATACCAAAAGATGTAAAACTAAAAGACCCTAAAGATTATAAAATCATTGGTCAGGAGGTTCAAAATGTAGATATCGATGAGATTATTACGGGTAAACCATTATTTGGATTAGATTATAAAAAAGAAGGGATGCTCTATGCCTCAGTGTTAAGACCTCCAGCTTTTGGCCAAAAATTAAAAGATTTTGATGATTCAGTAGCAAGATCAAAAGAGGGTGTGGTTGATATTATTAAAATTGGTAATAAAATAGCTGTATTGGCTAATAGCACATGGGAAGCAATTAGAGCTAAAAAGACACTTGTTGCGAATTGGGAAAATGATTCTAAGTTAGAAAGTTCTGAAGATCATGATAAAATTCTTTTGGATCTCTTAAATGGTAAAAAATTTAAAACATTACGATCGGATGGGAATATAAAAAAAGCTTTTTCGTCTGCTGATAAAATTTTAGAACGTACTTATGAGTCACCAATTTTACCTCATAATTGTTTAGAACCAATGAATTTCTTTGCCAATGTTACTGATAAAAAGATTGAGTTGGCTGGGCCGATTCAAACACCAAAAGGTACGGCAGAAAGAATAGCTAAAAAATTAAATCGGGATTTTAAAGATATTTCATTGGAATTGACTCGTATGGGAGGGGGCTTTGGAAGAAGACTTTATGGTGATTTTGCTTTGGAAGCTGCTGAAATATCGAATCTTGCTAAAAAACCAGTACAAGTTATTTTTTCACGAGAAGATGATATGGCTGATGGTATATACAGACCAGCAATAAAATACAGAATTAGTGCTGCCATAAAAGATAATAAAGTAGTTGGTTACTATTTAAAAGAATCAGCAATTAATAATAATATGTACGGACTTATTCCTAACTTTTTTCCTGCTGGAGCTATTGAAAATTACCAAGTTGATGTAGCAAATTATAAAAGCAATATAACAACTGGCGCATGGAGAGCACCTTATACCAATTTTCTGGCTTTTGCAGAACAAAGTTTTTTTGATGAATTAGCAGAAACAATGGGGGTAGATAAAGTTCAACTTAGATTAGATCTCTTACAAAAAGTTAAAGGGACTACGGATAAAAAGATACAATATTCAGCCGAAAGAATGGAATCTGTAATAAAAAAAGTAATTGAAAAGTCAAATTGGGGTAAAGTTAATGAGGGCATATATCAAGGATTTTCTGCCTATTATTGCCACAATACTCATGTTGCAGAAGTTGCTGATGTAGTGATGGAATCAGGGATGCCTGTTGTTAAAAAAATAACTTGTGCAATTGATTGTGGTATTGTAGTCAATCCTTTAGGAGCGTTGAATCAGGTAGAAGGCGGAGTTATTGATGGTATTGGGCATGCTATGTATGGAAATTTAGATTTTATAAATGGCACACCCCAATCTGTTAATTTTGACACCTATAGACTTATAAGAATGAAAGAAACGCCTCTTGTAGAAACACATTTTATTGAAAATGATATAGCACCAACTGGTTTAGGTGAACCCGCTTTGCCACCAGCAGGTGCAGCTTTGGCAAATGCTATAAAAGCTGCTACAGGTGTGAGGTTAACAAAACAACCATTTATTGAAAATAAAGAGATTTTCGGATAGATTATTCAGCTTTATGATACACGAATTTAAAGAATTGCTTCAAGAATATCAAAAAAACAAAAATCTAGGTATTAGATCTGTAATTGCTTCAGTTGTAGAATTGGATGGTTCTTCGTATAGAAGACCTGGTGTTAGAATGCTAATCAATGAAAATGGAGTAATGACTGGTGCAGTTAGTGGGGGATGTGTTGAAAAAGAAATATTGAAACAATCCTCTCCGGTTTTTAAAACTGGAAAACCTAAAATGATGACCTATGATGGCAGATATCGCTTGGGATGCGAAGGAACACTATATATTTTAATTGAAATATTTGACCCTTCAAACGAAATGATGCTATCGTTTGAAAACTGTTTGAAACATAGAAAACAGATTGAAATTAATAGCTTTTATTCAAAAGAGTTTACGGGTGATGAGGCTTGGGGTTCTAAAATTGTTTTTGATCAAATAAAGTCGTATAATTTTGATAAAAATAAAAAACCTAAAAATGAGAAAAGTCCTTTGCTAAAAGTGTTTCAACAAAAGATGAAACCTTATTTTAAATTAATTATTTTTGGATCTGAACATGATGCCATTCAGTTGTGTTTGCTTGCTTCTTCACTTGGCTGGGAAGTAGTTATTGTTGCAAGTGCATCAGATCCACAAACCCTAAAAGATTTTCCAGGTGCTAAAGAATTAGTACATCAAAACCCTGAAAATTTTGAAACAAACCAGATCGATAAAAACACTGCAATTGTCTTAATGACACATAGTTATGTTAAAGACCTTCAATATTTAACCACTTTAATAAATACCAAGCCTGTTTATTTAGGATTGTTGGGACCATCTAACCGACGTGAAAAGATTTTAAATGAGATTATTGAACGTTTTCCTTTGGTGGATGAATCTCTTTTTGATGTTATATATGGGCCAGCAGGGCTAAATATTGGTGCAGAAACTCCACAGGAAATTGCCATGTCTATTTGTTCTGAGATTTTATCTGTGATACGTTGCCAAGAGCCAGATTCATTAAAAAACAAAATCGGTAAAATTCATTTGAATAATTCTTTGTAATGACACTCAATAAAAAGGAACGTTTAAAGATTGCCATGATAATTCTTGCAGCTGGCGAGTCGAAACGCATGGGTACAATTAAACAACTTCTTCCTTGGAAAAATTCAACTGTATTAGATCAAGTTATCAAAACAGGTATCGCTTGTAATGTGGATAAAGTTTTTGTTGTTTTAGGAGCCAATCATAAGAGCATTATCAAAGAAACTAAAAACAAACACATTGAAATAATTTATAATCAAAATTGGGCTTCAGGAATGGGATCATCCATCTCTTGCGCAATGAAATATTTGGGTAATTATTCTGAAAATTTTGATGCGGTTCTCATTGCTTTAGCTGATCAACCTTTAATTGATGTTACTTATTATAATAATTTGATATTCAATTTTATAAATACTAAGTCTAATATTGTAGCAAGTAAGCATAACAATCGGGTAGGTGTTCCAGCAATTTTTAGCTCCAAATACTTTCATTTACTTTCAAAATTAGAATTAGATTATGGTGCTAGAATAATAATTAAAGAAAATAAAGAGGATTTAAAAGTTATAGATGAAGGAGGGAAGCTAAACGATTTGGACACAATTTCTGATTATAATGAAATCTTCCAAAGTTATGGCAAAAATTGATTTAAAATCGATACTTATTGTCCGTAATGCTTTTCATGAAAAACAATTGAATTTTATTATTTTTAATGAATGACTTAAAATGGGTTAAACAACAAAATAGTTAACTTGTACGTTATGAATATCATAACAATAATAAAATTCATTATGATGAGTTCAGAAATTTCAATTAGCGATTTAGATGTTTATCAGCTATATCAACAAATTAAAAGATTAGAAATTCATTTCGAAAAAGATTCAGCAAATATAACAGATGAGAATCTTGACTTATGGTTATTATTAAAAAAGCAAATGGAAATTAAAAAAGAAGGAGGTGATGAGTTTGGAGTGATGAACTTTTTGCTCTAACATTTTGAATCCATTGGTTTTATTCCAAATTAATTCTGCTCAATTCTTAATTCTTTCACATACCTTTTTAAATAGATAAGAATTAAAATAGATAAAAATCCACAAATACTAAATCCTATAAATAGAGGTAGAGCAGTAGTGCTAACGGATTTCCCTATAAATGAACTTATAGGAACCGCCATCATTGTAGAGATAAATCCAGTTATAGCAGAGGCAATTCCGGCAATATGACCAACAGGTTCCATGGCAAGTGCCCTTAAGTTTCCAAAAAGAAATCCTATAGCAAAAAATTGTAAGCCAAAGAAGGTTAGTAATGTATATATATTAGGATTCGAGTTGTTGTAAAAAATACCAACATACAAGATTGAAATAGTAAAAAAAGCCAGTAAAGCGATGGTTACTAATTTTTCCATACCATATTTTAACACAAAGGTTCCGTTTAAAAAAGTGGCAGCACCAACTGAAATAGCCAATCCGGCAAAAATAAATGGAAATTCTTCGGTTAAATCATATTGCAATTGAAATATTTGTTGCGCTGTACTTAAATAAACCATAAAAGAACCTGTGATAAAACCAGATATAATAGTAAAGCCTATCGTTCTTTTGTACCTAATCAATTCTTTAAAGCCATCTACAAAAATATGGGAAGAAAGTTTTTTTCGTTGAGATTCCAAAAGTGTTTCTGGTTGCCGTATCCAAAACCATATAGAAACTAATATGCTGAATAACAATTGTATATAAAATATCGCTTGCCAATTATAATGATCTAAAATAAACTTACCCAAAGCAGGAGCGATGATAGGCACTAAAATAAAAACTACAGAAATAAACGACATAATTCGAGCCATATAATCACCACTATATAAATCACGAACTATAGCTATACTAACGGTTCTAGGCGCTGAAAGACCGATACCTTGTAGAATTCTACCAAATATCATGGTATTTAAATCGGTAGCATTAATACAAATTAAACTAGCAATAATAAAAACTCCTAAACCCATAAAAACTACTGGTTTTCTTCCTAAACTGTCAGAAATAGGACCAAAAAATAACTGACCCACACCAAGGCCTAAAAAGATCATGATAATTAACAATTGATTATCTGTAGAGTTTTTTACACCAATATCTGATCCAATTTGAATAAGAGCGGGCAATATTGCATCAATAGCCAATGCAACAATAGACATTAGAAACGCCATGAGTGTTACAAATTCAAATTGAGACAATCTACTTTTAAACATTTTGTAAAAGTACAGTTACATTTTGTATTTTGTTAGCTTAAAAGATATTATATGGATTTAGATGGTTTGAAAAATGAAATAGAAGGTATTGACATTTATTTGTTAGATCAAATACTCAAGGGTCGATATCATGAAAAGGATGCGATTTTAGACGTAGGTTGTGGTAATGGTAGGAATTTAAAATGGTTTTATACGAATAATTTTACCATTTATGGAGTTGATTTAAATAGTAAGAGATTAGAAAAAGCCAAGGAAAATTATACTAATCAAAAATCAAATTTTTCCATTCAAAATATAAAAACCTTGAGTTTTGAAAAGAATACGTTTGATCATATTATTTGTAATGCCGTATTGCATTTTGCCGAAAGCAAAGCTGATTTTATGGCAATGGTAAAAGAATTGATTCGAGTGTTACAACCTAACGGAACACTTTTCATTAGAACGGCATCTAAAGAAAGCCTTGAAAATAAAATAGAACATATTTCTAATGGTGTTTATAAATTACCAGATAAAACAAATCGGTTTTTAATCACTAGAGAATTGCTTCAAGAAGTACAAACAACATTTAATCTTTCTCTTATAGAAAAATATAAGTTTGTTAATGTTGATAATTTACGATGTATGGCAACCATCGTATTAAAAAAAGTAAAGGAATAGAAGAGAAATACAAAAATCCTATTTAACATAATATTAATTATAGTACAAATATGATTGTAGCAAAATAGTGTTCAGCTTTGCTGATTAACATAATATCAGATATGACGTCTTTAGACTCATATCGTCAGATATTATGTTAAAACCATTTTGTGAATTATTTATT
>Ga0209633_10000470_pt1 | contig 46651 bp, 44 predicted proteins | sample Cruoilmetagenom1_FD_187290 | JGI IMG/M metagenome (GOLD analysis project Ga0209633, IMG submission 187290) | Oil polluted marine microbial communities from Coal Oil Point, Santa Barbara, California, USA - Sample 1 (SPAdes) (version 2) | ecosystem: Environmental > Aquatic > Marine > Oil seeps ... | reverse complement strand
AGCCAATAGGAGGCACGGCATCGGGCTCGGGCTCATCCACTTCGACATATTTCTGCATCGAGTGGATCAGGTCCTCTTTGACGTCTTCGGGCGACACCGTCTTGTCCGCAATTTCGCGCAAGGCCACGACTGGATTCTTGTCGTTGTCGCGCTCCACGGTGATCGGCGAACCGGCCGAAATCGTCCGGGCCCGGTGGCTCGCAAGCAAGACCAGTTCAAACCGGTTTGTGACCTTGTCGACGCAATCCTCTACGGTGACGCGTGCCATAGGAAAAACTCCGCAAATTCTGGGGTTGTGTTCTTTTATGCGGTGTTAGGGCCCGTGGCAAGGGCGAGGCTGTCAGATCATTGCAGGCGGCCGGCGCGCTCAAGAATCCGTCCCCCACGCTCCCTCGCGCATCTGCGCCATAACTCGTCGGCGCTGAGCATGAGCACAGGATGACGCCATTTGGGCGCCACATCGAGCAAGGGCTTGAGCACGAAGGGCCGCTGATGGGCCCTGGCATGGGGCAGCATGAGCCCACCATTCGAGGCCTGGAACGGTGCCGGATGGCCCCAATGGCGAACAACGCCCTTGTAGTCGATAATGTCGAGATCGAGGGCCCTTGGACCCCAGGGACGGCCTGAGCGTTTGCCCGCCCGCGCCTCCAGCCGCTTTAGCAATCGAAGAAGCGCGACAGGGCTCATATGGGCGTCCACGGCCACTACCGCATTGACGTATTGCCCCGGCTGCCAGGAACCAATGCCCTCCGTCCAATAGACGTAGGAGACCGCATCGACGGAAATCCCCGCCGCCCGTATCTCATCCACCGCACGCTGGAGCGCTTCTGCCGGCTCTCCCCAATGCCCCGCGCGGTTCGATCCAAGCCCGATCAGAATCTGGCCCAGGCCACCCTCCAAGTTTGCCACCCGATTGTCGGGTCCCTATAGTCCCAATCACCGTGGCGCTCCCGATCCTCATTTTTCCCGGGCGCGTCTCTATTTGTTCTAAAATAATTGAATTGAGGACTGCAAATGATCTTCTATCCCACTGAAAGAACAGCGCTTTTCATAGATGGCGCCAATCTCTACTCCGCCGCTAAGGCGCTCGGTTTCGACATCGACTATAAGCGCCTGTTGGTGCTATTCCGTACCAAGGGTCAGATGGTGCGCGCGCTTTATTACACCGCACTCGCGGAAGACCAGGAATACTCCTCGATAAGGCCGCTGATCGATTGGCTGGACTATAACGGCTACACCATGGTGACCAAGCCCACCAAGGAATACACCGACGCCTCCGGCCGCCGAAAGGTCAAAGGCAATATGGATATCGAGCTCGCAGTCGACGCCATGGAGCTAGCCGATAATCTGGACCATCTGGTGCTGTTTTCCGGCGACGGCGACTTCCGCTCGCTGGTTGAGGCGTTGCAGCAGAAGGGCAAACGGGTGAGCGTGGTATCCACACTCCGAACCCAGCCGCCAATGGTTGCCGATGAACTGCGCCGCCAAGCCGATCAATTCATCGACCTCGCTGAACTGGAAGATGAAATCGGGCGCGATCCCGCTGAACGGCCGGACCGTGTAGGTGGGGACGAGGAACCCTTCGAGGTGGATTACGAGCTCGAGCCATCCGAGGACCTGACCGAGGCTTGAGGCATCAGCCCGAGACCTCGGAACACCACCATGCCTGCACCTGCGGAGCCGCCTCGCGATTGCAAGCGCTGCGACCGGCTGACCTCTTTCCGCGCTGAGAACAGAGCCGCCCACGCCGACTGGTTCAATGCGCCGGTGCCTTCCTTCGGCGCTGACGATGCCCGCTTGCTGATTGTCGGCCTGGCGCCAGGCCTTCAGGGCGCCAACCGCACGGGACGTCCATTCACCGGCGATTATGCGGGCGATCTGCTCTACGCGACGCTCGGCAAATTCGGATTCGCGAAGGGCGTCTATCGCGGCAGGCCGGATGACGGCTTCGAACTCGTCGATTGCATGGTGACCAACGCAGTCCGCTGCGTGCCGCCGCAGAACAAACCCACCGGCCCCGAGATCGCCAACTGCCGCAGCTTTTTGGAACAGCGTTTGCGCAGCCTGCCCCGGCTCGAAGTAGCGCTTGCGCTGGGACGCATTGCCCACGACAGCGTTCTCGCGGCCTATGGGTTGCGAAAATCCGCCCATCCCTTTGGCCATGGCCACCGGCATGAATCGGTTGGCCATTTCGTGCTTTTCGACAGCTATCACTGCTCCCGCTACAATACCAATACCGGCCGCTTGACGACTGAGATGTTCGAGGCGGTCTTTGCCGACATAAGGGGGAGACTGGATTCGAAATAGCCGCTTGCCCGGTGCGCCCACATCCGGCAAACCGGGATCAGTGGAGGCAGTGTTGCATGCTCGAGATTTCGCCGGCGAAAGTGGCGCACATCATCATCAAGGCGCGCGAATACGACGTCAAAGTCGGCGCGTGGGAGGATTCACGCAGCTCCAGCGAGGAAGGGGATGCCGACTCCATTCTGGAGGATTTTTCCCGCGACCCGACGCGCACGGAATTGCAGGAGTTCATCGCCGTGCTCAATGAAGACGAGCAAGCCCATCTGGTGGCGTTGGTTTGGCTTGGGCGCGGTTCGTACTCCCGCGAGGAGTTTCAAGAAGCGGTGGACACGGCGCGGCAAGAGCGCACAAACCCGACCGAGAGCTATCTGATCGGTATTCCTCTTTTGGCCGATTATCTGGAGGAAGGCCTGGAGAAGCTCGGCTACTCCGCCGATGCCGCTGAGGACGATCTGCTCTAGGCCGATCCCATCAACCAGTGCGGCTGGCTCAGCCCTTTTCCCGCATTAGCCGCGCCTTCTGTCGCTCCCAATCGCGTTTCTTCTCGACCTCGCGCTTGTCGTGGATCTTCCGGCCCCGGGCCAGGCCAATCCTGAGTTTGGCGATACCGCGGTCGTTGAAATAGAGGCGCAGCGGGACAATGGTCATGCCCTGACGCTGCACGGCACCAATCAACCGGTTGATCTCGCGCTTATGCAGCAATAGCTTGCGCCGCCGCCTTGGCTGGTGATTGTTGCGGGCGGCTTGGGCGTATTCGGGGATGTTGGCGTTGATCAAATAGATCTCGCCCTCGTCGCTGGTGGCGTAGGCTTCTGCGATATTGGCCTTGCCGCTGCGCAGGGATTTGACCTCCGAGCCGACCAAAGCGATTCCCGCCTCGAACGTCTCTTCAACGTCGTAGTTCCGCCGAGCCTTCCGGTTTTCGGCGACGACCTTGAGGTTGCCGCCTGTCTCTGCCATCGCGCCCCACCCTAGGCGGCGGCTTCGAGCTCGCGAAGGCCAGCCTTTGTCAGGGCGTGGTCGACGCGCTCCCGGGAGGCTTGCGATATCGGCGACAAAGGGAGCCGTGTTTCGGGTCCGCTAAGACCGAGCCGGGAGGCGGCGTATTTGACTGGCCCTGGACTGGACTCGACGAACAGCGCATCGTGCACCGGCATCAGCCGATCCTGGATTTCCAACGCGCCCGCATAGTCTCCTGCCAGACAGGCGTTTTGAAACTTCGCGCAAAGGCCCGGCGCGATATTGGCCGTCACCGAAATACAGCCATGGCCGCCATGGGCCATGAAGCCCAGCGCAGTGGCGTCCTCGCCCGAGAGCTGATTGAAGTCCGGGCCCATCGCCGCCCGCTGCTGGCTGACCCGTGCAAGATTAGCGGTGGCGTCCTTGACGCCCACGATGTTCTGCAACGCATAGAGCCGAGCCATAGTATCCACAGAGATATCCACAATGCTTCGCGCAGGGATGTTGTAGATGACGATCGGAATATCGGCGCAATCATTGATTGCCTTGTAATGCTGGTAGAGGCCTTCCTGGGTCGGCTTGTTGTAATAGGGCGCGACCACAAGAACGCCGTCGGCGCCTGCGTCCTTCGCATGCTCCGTAAAATCGATTGCCTCAGCAGTTGAGTTGGAGCCGGTGCCGGCGATCACGGGCACGCGGCCACCTGCCGTCTCGACGCATAGCTCAATGACGTGCCTATGCTCTTCGTGGCTAAGCGTCGGCGATTCGCCGGTTGTGCCGACTGGAACCAGGCCGTGGGCGCCCTCCCCGATTTGCCATTCGACAATGCGGCGAAAGGCATCGTCGTCGACGCCACCGTCCTTGAATGGCGTGATCAATGCCGTGAACGAACCCTTGAACATGGCCGGACTCCTCAATTCACCGGTCTCGATATCTTAGGAAAAAAATAAAACATCTACCGGATAACGGACCGGTGCGCCGCTTTCCCGGACAATAGACGCTCGCCCATAGCGCGGCAAGTTAAGGGGCTCCATGTCATTATTCCGCCGGAATTTCCGTCAGACTCCACACAACTTCGGCTATCCACGCGCATTCGAGGGGGCTCTCCGATTATCCACTGTCAAAATTCGCATTTTGGATCGGACCTCGGCCGCAAGGTTTGGTGCATCGTATGACCCGTTTTAGATCGATCATGCGGCCTAATTCCGCACGGCGAGCTGCCGGAATCCTGCCGCTGACGCTATGCTTGATTTGCGGGACCGCCCTGGCAAAGGGCGTCAAGGTCCCGCTGCCCGATCCCAATCCGCAGCGCCCTGTTTTTCTGCAGCTTGACGCGTCCAAGCCTGTCGCGGCGCCAGGTCGGTCGCCTATCGCGAGTCCCGCCGCACAGCCGGCCAAACCAGCAGCTTCAACCAGCGGGACCCAAAGGACGACGGCCGCTGCGCCAAATCAAAAGCGGTTGGACAGCCTCGCCGCCGCCGTGGCGGGAAGGTCCGTGTTCGACGGGCCAGGCCGCAGAAGCGCCTCGGATCGCGGAGCGCCCGGATTGAATATTGAAATAATGCTGGCCTCGATCCGTGGCTTCTCGAAATCGGTTGCCGAGGCAGAGCGCTTCACAGGCGCGTCTAGCGGGTCGGGCGTCGAAGTTCCCACACCGAAGCCAACGCGCAAATCGAGCGCCCCGTCAACAAAGCGTTCAAGCCGGACCGCTTCAGGTCCGGTCGCGCCGGGCTTGGATATCGAAAAGGCGATCGCGCCGATTCGCAAGTATCCGCTGTCGGCAGGTGATGCCGCTAACCTCAAGGCTTCGGTTAGATCGTCGTATAAGCGGCGATTCTCGGATTCCCGCGCCTATGAGCGCAAGATCAAAGATCCGGCAGCGCGGAAGCTCGCCCATTGGTACCGCCTGCGGGCCGGTGATTATGAAGCCGGCGTGCTGGCGATGGTCAGCTTCCGCAAGGACAACCCGCACTGGCCCGACCAGAAACTGCTTCAAGAGCGTACTGAACAGGCGCTGTTCATGAAGGGCGCGTCGCCCGCCACCATCAAGGCCTACTTCAAGGACAGTAGTCCGATAACGGGCGTTGGAACCGCGGCACTTGGCGGCGCCTATATCGAAACCGGCGAAAAAGAGAAAGGCACTGCCCTGGTCAAGCAGGCCTGGCGGAACCACAAGCTGAACACTTCTTTCGAGAAGTTGATCCGGAAGCGCTATGGCCATCTGCTGGACAACACCGACCACAAGGCCCGCATCGACAAATTGCTTTACGCCGACCGCAAGGCTCTGATTGCCACAGCCCGGCGTACAGCCAATCTGGTCGGCAAAGCAGAAGTGAAAAAGGTGAATGCTCGCGCCGCCGTGATACGCCGCCGGAGGGGCGCCGGCACCATGCTGGACAAATTGCCTGAGGACGCGAAGAACGAAATCGGCATCATTTTCAGCAGGGTGCAGTGGCGCCGCCGAAACGACAAAGAAAAGGAAGCCTGGGAACTTCTGCTTGAGGCTCCAAAGGATCCGGGCCTCCTCGTCGATCTCGATGAGTGGTGGATTGAGCGGCGGATCAACACTCGCAATGCTCTGAATCTCGGCTATCCCGAAGTCGCCTACAAGATCGCCCGCGATCATGGCCCGGTGTCCTACAAGCATCACGTCGATGCCGAATTCATGGCCGGTTGGATTGCGTTGCGCTTCCTGAAGCAGCCCGAGACGGCGCTCAATCACTTCAAGACGCTGCAGTCCGTGGCCAAGGGTTCGAAAGACAGTGCGCGGGCCGAATATTGGCTGGGCCGGACTTATGCTGACCTGAATAAGCCTAGCGATGCGGCAACGCATTTCCGCAACGCATCGCAATATCCTCAGACCTATTACGGCCAGATCGCCCTGCATACGATCGACCCCGACGCCCAACATTTCCGGATTCCCCAGGCGCCCACCATCACCCAAGAGAGCGTGGACCGCTTCATGGCCCGCGACGCGGTGAAGGCGCTCGGCATTCTTCGCTCTGCTGGGCTCGAGCACATGTCCCGGCTGTTCTATTACCAGCTGGCGCGCAGTCTCGATGAGGCCGACGAGGTTGGGTTGCTTGCCGAAACGGCGCGGCGGCTGGTGCAGATCCAGGCAAGCATTCGTCTTTCCAAGATCGCGCTGAACCGAGGTTTGGCGGTCGTCGAATACGCCTACCCCGTGGATGTGCTCCCCAATTATAAGCGGCTGACCGATAAGGTCGATCCGGCGCTGCTGCATGCCCTGTCGCGGCAAGAAAGCGAATTTAATCACAAGGCCAAGAGCCCTGTTGGTGCCCGCGGTCTGATGCAGATGATGCCGGCCACCGCGCGCATGACCGCCAGAGCCCACAAGGTCGGCTACCACCGCGGCAATCTGACCGCCAGGCCGGAATACAATTTGATGCTGGGCGCGGCGCATTTGAGCGATCTGTTGGGAGAGTATGACGGCTCCTACATCAAAACGCTGGTGGCCTATAACGCGGGCGGAGGTCGGGTCTCCAAATGGACTAAGGAATTCGGGAATGTGAATTCGCATGAAGTCGACCCGATCGACTGGGTCGAACGCATTCCTTTCACCGAAACCCGCAACTATGTCCGCAAGATCATCTCCACCATGCAGGTCTACCGCGCACGGCTGCAGGGACAAGACGATGCGTTGCGGATTGTCGGGGACCTGCATCGCGGCAAGGACTATGGCCGGGCGGCAACGGCTTCGGTCCAAGCATCCAATTAGACAGCCACCGGGTGGTAGAAGCCCTCGCCCCATATTCGTTTATGAGTCGGGTTCAAGGTTGCCCGCGCCCTAGCGGGTCTCAATTTCTTGAACGCTCGTCGGCCCGCACCAAAACACGTAGCAAGCTCAGCGAAACTACGTCCACCCGTGGCGGAACTTTCCGGCAGGCCCAATGACCGAGCCAACCGAACCGGAGAACTGGACGGATATTTTCTATTCGTCACAAGACGGTCTGCGGCTCTATGCCCGTCACTATCCCGCACAAAGCAGGTCCGAGGGATCGGTGGTATGCCTCCCCGGTCTGACCCGGAATTCGAAGGATTTCCACCTGCTGGCCACGCATCTCTCGAGCGCGTCCGAGCGTTCCCTCGACGTCTACTGTCTGGATTTCAGGGGACGGGGCCGGTCGGCCTATGACCGGGATTGGTCCAACTACACGCCCTTCATCGAGTTGCTCGATACGCTCGATTTCATGACCGTCGCGGGGCTGCACGAGGCGGCTGTAATCGGCACGTCGCGAGGCGGCATCATCGCCATGTTGATCGCCGTGTTGAGGCCGACGGTACTGCGCTCGGTGGTACTGAACGATATCGGGCCCGTGGTCGATCCACGGGGATTGGCCCGTATCATGGGTTATGTCGGCCTGGTGCCTGTTCCTGACACCTGGCCCGAGGCAGCGCGCATTCTGCGCGAGATGAACGGTCCATTCTTCCCGGCCATTCCCGAAGACGAGTGGCCAGAGCTGGCAAGACAGTGGTTCTCCGAGAAGGACGGGCGGCCGACCGCCAGCTACGATCCTAATCTTGCCAAAGCGCTGGGTGCAGCAGAGCTGTCCCAAAGGACCCCCGAATTGTGGCCCCAATTCATGGCCCTGGGGAAGTTTCCGACCCTGGTTTTGAGAGGCGAGAACTCGGACATTCTAAGCAAAGAGACGCTTGCCGAGATGGCCCGGCGGCACAAGGGGATGCAGGTGCAAATCGTTCGCGGCCAGGGCCATGCCCCATTGCTGCGCGATGCCGAGACCATCGGGCAAATTTCCAAGTTCCTCGGACTCGATAATGAAGCGGCAACGCCCGAGGACGCTCAATCGGCGGCGAAGCGGTAAGGAATAGCGAGCCTGCTGTTCAGCCCTTCGCGGTAAGCGCCTTGGCCTGCCCGACCCAATCCTCCCGCTGGATCCGGCCCTTGAATCGCAAGGCTTCATTGACTCTGCCGATATCGGCCTCGCCCCAACCGGCAATCTGCTCGAAACTTTGGACGTCCATCGCCTTCAGCTTTTTTGCGATGGCGGGACCAATACCTTTGATGCGGGTCAAATCGTCACTCGTTTGGGCCCGGGCAGGTTCTGCAGCTTGCCCCGCCGCCGCAGTTTTCTTCTTGCCGGCGGTGGACGCGTATTTGAAGAAATAGCCCGCGAAATACCCGATGAAATAGGCGGCGAGCAGCAACAGGATAGTTTGAAGGACCAAAGTCTCCATGGCTACGATCTCTGCGGCTGTTTATGGATGAAGCAGGTCAGCTCAAGTCTTGAACGACGACCAGCCGATGACTACGCCGATCAAGAGCGCCAAGACCAAATACGGCAAGAGCTGCGCCAGAAGATAACTCATGATCGTTACCGAGGTCCCTAATAGCCGCCGTCTTGGGCGCGGTTGCTGGTGCTGAATTCAACGTGCCGTGTCCGGCAACGGATGATCGTTGCGCTCTTTGCTTTGATTGAGTTCTGAAGCATCAAAGTGGGTACGCCGACGAGCCCTCGCGCAACCCCGTGCGCTGGCCCCTGCTGGTTGGCTTGCTGCGTTTGTGATCGACGTCTTCACTCGACTTGTAGATTGCGGGCAGCCCCACCCGCACCTTTTCGGCGACATCGCTGGCGGTGACCTCATCGACGGCCAAGCCTTCGAATGTCAATTCGGTATCCGAGATCGAGACCTTGCCCGACTCCAGGCGGCTCAACTGCGTCAGCACCGTAATCACAACCTGAGACCAACCCTCAGGCGCGCCCGAGGCCAACTCCATCCGATCGACGACCGGGGCGTTCTCGAACAGGCCGCGCGCCTCCTCCACAACGCTTCCGCGCGCATCGTTGCTTGGAACCGAACCGGTCATCGTCAAGGCACCGGTCTGGTAGTGCGCCGTCCAGAAAAATGGCTTGGCCGATGGCGGCACGATGCCATCCTGCTTGAGTGCCAGTCCAGCCGGAAGCTGGGAGGCCAGACTCGCTTTGATGGCTTCGAAGGACTCGACCGTGTTGGCCTCGCCATCCAACGATATTTCCTCATCCACCAACGCAGCGGTGCCATGTTTGAGTTGGGCCAGTTGATTCAGAGCGAAGCTAATTGCGCCGACCCAAGTTTCCCGGGGTGGGGCTCCCGCAGCCCGCTTCATCCGATCATCGATCTGCAAATCGGGCATCATCGCCTTAACGATTCCCAGAATTGTTCGCCGGTCGCGGCCGTCGGGAACATATCCCTTGATCCTTATCTGGTCGCCCTCTCGCCTGGCCCACCAGGTATACGGACTCACCGTCTCCAGCAGCGCCACCTTGTCCTGCACGACCCGGATGCCCCAAACACCTCGGACGACTTTGAGGGCGGCGTCGCGTTCGTCTGCATCCGCGGCGTGGCCTTTCAAGACCACATCACGCCCCTTCACTTCCGTGGTTGCCCAAGAAAATTCAGCTTCTGCCAGCGCCAGCGACGAGCGCTGTTTCATATCCTGTTGAATACGCGGCGCCACGCCCACGAGGAACATGACCGCGATAAACGCCAGTGGAATGAGACCCCACAGCCAATTCGACGGCCTCAAACTCGACATTCAAATCTCCCACATTCGACGGGCGAACAGCCTGACGGCTTCGAAATTATACCTGCGCCGTTACGCGCCGAAAGACGGAACCCGCGCAATCGGATTCCGGCTTGGCCCCTCCCCAAAACGTCGCGGCCCTCAAATCTGGATTAAGCGGAACGCCCCACTCCCCGGAACGAGACAAGCCTCCAACCCCTGTGATCGGCGGAACTGCCGTTTCAGGTCGCATGGCCGAACCGACTCGGCGGACTATAAAGCAACAGTTTGGGCCATTCCATATTGACTCAGAGCAAATTCGGAGAATTGAGCGATACACCGAGTGGACGCATTCAAATCATGAATGCGCAGCGCCGTCGCGGCCCCGCTCCCGGGCAAACCGAACTGCCAACAGCAGATAGACTGCCGTCAGGGCATACCCCGCCAGCAGCCAAGTCTGCCACATACCCCAGGCCAGCGAGGCAAACACGACAACGCTTGCAAAGACGGCATGGCCAAAGGGTTGAAGCCGGCTCGGCAGCGTGGAAATCCGTCTGAGCACCGCGATACCGAAGAGCGCCACCAGCGCGGCGCCGACTAGACCCAGCTCGTACCACGACTGCAGAAATATATTGTGCGCGTGACGACCGGTGCGGCGGGCGAGAACGTGTCCTTGGGGCCTTTCGGCGTCCCCGGCGCGTGCCTGATCCAAGACGCGTGTGGAGCGTACGCCGACGCCCAACAGCGGGTTTTTAGGGATCTGTTCGGCGGTGTACCCCCAGATTATGATCCGCGCTTGAGCGGTGCTCGGCAGCCACGGCGCCTTATGCAGGCCCGCAGCCTGGTAAAAGAACAAGCCGAGTGGAATTGCCAGGATGAAGCCGAGACACCATACGGCCATCAATCCGCGTTGCACGGCCCGGCTCCAGTAAAGGGATGCCCAAAAAACTGCACCACTCACGCCAATCGCGATCATGCTGGTCTCGTGCACTGAATAGAACGCGGTCACGGCTACCAGTATGAAGAGCCCGCCCGCCAGCAGCCGTGGCTGCCGAATTTTCGGATGCCGCATCACCACCAGCAGGGCGGACCATAGCGCCATTATGAGCAATCCCAGATTCCGATTGAGCTCGTAGGCCGCGATCGCGACGACGCGGTCGCCGGACATGAATAGGTCCTTGGACCCGGCAGGCCGCAGGATCGGCAGCAAATTGTAGCTGAACCGGGTGATAATCTGACCGGTCGCCAACTCGATGGCCACCAACACCGCGCCAGCGGACACCGCCACCGCCAGCAGCGTCGCCCCCAAATACAATGAACCCGGCTCCAATCGGCTCACCGCGTAAAGCGCGAGCGCCGAAGCGGCCGCGATCATTGCGACCGTTGCGACCTTGGCAACAGCGGCTCCCGGATCCAACGCCCATAACGAGTTCAGTGCCAAATAGGCTAGCAAGATCAAGCCGGACGCTATCAAGGGGTCCTTGAGCGCAGACCAAAACCGCGCGAGGTTGGGCTGCCAAACTTGTAGCGTCGAGGGCAATGCCAAGAGCGCCAGCAGCAGCAACATCGGAACGCTGGCGCGCGGCGCCAAGCATGTGAGCAGCGCCGCCAGCCCAATCATTGCGGCAAAAGCCAACAGCGGTCGTGGCTGGAGCCCTATGCGCTCATTCAAAGATGACTTCACCGGGAGTCACGCTGGCTGGCTTCGATTCTTCGGGAATGCGAGTGCGAGCTTATAGGGGGCGGCGCTGGACCGCACAATACGCCAGCAATCGACGCCATGCTCCCTGGCAGCGCTCGCGGCCCCAGGCAAAAAAAAGCGGGCCAACGAGGGCCCGCTCATGGTTGGGGGATTGTTGAGACCAAACTTATCGGGAAAGTGCGAGTCCGGGGGGCTCGCTGACCACGGATGATCCAACTGAAATCGTTGTGCCGACGGCTAACGCCGTCCAAATTAGCCCAGCGATTGCAACGCCAAGCATGAATTGTTTGGTAAAGGTGCGATCCTTAGGGGGAGCCCAGGACCGTCCAGTGTCTGCACGGGAGATGCAGGTCATCGACATGATAAAGCCTCCTTGCTCAGGAGGCACCTTGGCCGTAATTGCGTGATCCGACCGGTGTGCCCCAAATGTCATACGTCTTTAAGATTCGCGCTCTGAGACGCGTTAACCAATTGACTACCATAATTCGGCCTTATTCGCAACAAAGTCGTGGCGATTTTAATTCAGGCGCGATCAAGACGCGTTTGTGGACCTTCGCCTAAAATAATGGCTTCGGAACTGTAACGCTCTGAAAAGAAGAACTTTATCGGCAAATCAGTTGATGTTTTGGTAGCTGAAATTGGCCTAGGGATTCCAGATAAGACCGTCCGGATCGGCGGAGGCATGCGCCCGGCGTCGGTTATCTCAACGACTTGACCCGGAATTCCGAGACACATGGGATTCTCCCCGAGATTTGATCGAATGCGCCGCACCGATTGCCGCTTGTCCCAACGCGAGACCACCGTCATTTGCCGGAACGCGGGCATGGGCCAGAACGCGGAAGCCGCGTTCCTCCAGCCGGTGCATGGTTTCCTCCAACAGGATTTTGTTCTGAAAGCAGCCGCCCGAGAGCGCGACCGTATCGCTACGCCGTTCCTCAGCGTTAGGATCTTGGGCCAGCATTTCGACCATGGCGGCAACCGCCTTGGCCAATCCCTTGTGGAACCGCGCTGCGATGACACCGGCAGGTGTCTTCAGAATCAGATCGCCCAAAATCGCCTGCCATAGGGCGAGCGGCTCCAGATAGGGCAAGCCGTCTTCCTGCCGATTGGGAATTGCGATGGGATAGGCGAGATCATCGGTCTCTTCCCGCAGCGTCTTTCGATCGACCGCGGCCTCCAGTTCCATCGCCCCTTGGCCTTCGAACAGGGCCTCATCCCTGCAGAGCCCTACGGCCGCAGCCACGGCGTCAAACAGCCGGCCGCAGCTGCTTGCCAGCGGTGAATTGATCCCCTTGGCCAGCATCGCGTCGAGTGTTCCGCGCGGTTTGGCCTTCAGATAGGCATAGAGCTCAAGCTCCGCGTAATTCATGACGAAGCGCGGCCAGCCCATTTGGACCATCAGATGCGCGTAAAGACTTCGCCAGGGCTCGCGGACCGCCTGGGCGCCACCCAACATAGCCACGGGCTTGAAGGTGCCGAGACGCTGATAGCTGCGATAATCAGCCAGCAGGAATTCACCGCCCCAAAGGGCGCCGTCGTCGCCCATGCCCAGCCCATCCAACGCGACGCCGATCACCGGCGGCATATCGAGGCCAACGCCATGTTCCGCCAGGCAACTTGCGATGTGGGCGTGGTGGTGCTGCACCTCCAGCAGGGGCAGCCTTTGGTCGCTGGCCCGCTCGTTCGCGAGTTTGGTCGACAGGTATTCGGGATGCCGGTCGACGACCAGCAACTTCGGGCGATGCTGGAAGAGGTCCGTGTAGAGGCACAAATTCTTCACGAAATCCTCTAGGGTCTCGATGTTCTCGAGGTCGCCCTGGTGCTGGGAAAGAATCGCCGCACCCCGTTTTACGAGGCAGAAGGTCGACTTCAGTTCGGCCCCGAAAGCGAGCAGATCGGGGGCCCGCTCGAACCCTGGGGGCAGCGGAATGGCGCCGGGCGCGTAGCCTCTAGCTCGGCGCAGCAGGCGCGGTTTGCCTGCCATGACCCGAACAACTGAATCGTCCACCCGGTTGGCAATCTGCCGGTCGTGGAAAAGCGCGTAATCGGCCACGCTCTGCAGACGCCGTGAGACTTTCGAATTTTCAATGATCTGGGGCTCATCGGAGATATTGCCGCTGGTCATCACCACGGGCCGATCGATACCCCTCATGACCAGCCGGTGCAGGGGCGTGTAGGGCAACATGAAGCCCAGCGTGTCGAGACCCAGAGCAACCGAGGCCGACACTTTGTTGGGACCGTCGGCCTTCAACACCACAATTGGAGCTTCCGAACTCTCAAGCAGTTGCTCCTCGTCAGGGCCGACTGCGCAGTAGGAGCGGATGACGTCGAGGTCGCGAGCCATCAGCGCGAAGGGCTTGCCGTAGCGCCGTTTGCGCCTGCGAAGGGTTCCAACCGCCTCATCATTGGTGGCATCGCAGGCTAGATGAAAACCGCCGAGACCTTTGATCGCGACGATCTCACCCTTTTTCAGCACGCCGGTTACCGCGTCGACATCGTCGAGCATGCTGTGCTGATCGAAACTGACAGCACGCCCGTCCAACCGCTCGAGCCATGCCTTTGGTCCACAGGTGTGGCAGGCGATAGGCTGGGCGTGGAAGCGGCGGTCGGAGGGATCCCGATACTCGCCGGCGCAGGCAGGACACATGGCAAACTCGGCCATGGTCGTTCTGCCGCGGTCATATGGAACCGCGTTGATGATCGAGAAGCGTGGACCACAATGGGTGCAGTTCGTGAAGGGGTAGCGAAACCGCCGCTCGATCGGATTGCCGATTTCCTCGCGGCACGCCGGACACAGTCCCGCATCAGGCGCCACCGGCGTATGAACTTCGCCCTCTAGGCTTTCGAGGATTCGAAAGCCTTGGAGCTCGGGATTGGCGACGATCGGTTCGCTGATCAGACGGTCGACGCGAGAGAGTGGCGGCGTCTCGGTGCCCAAGCGGTCGATGAAGCGCCTCACCGCTTCATCAGCGCCAGTCACTTCGATCAATACGCCGGCGCCATCGTTGAGGACAAAGCCCGCCAGCTCACACTCGCCGGCCAGCCGCCAGACATTAGGGCGAAATCCGACGCCCTGCACGGTCCCCTCAACACGAATTCGAACCGCGCTGAGTCCCGCGAGCGCCATGGCGAGTGCATTGCTCACGGCGTAAGTTTCCAGATCATGACGCGGTTATTGCCCGAATCCGCAATCACCAGAGCGTCACCACATTGGGTCAAACTGGCGGGTAGATCCGAAGTGGCCACCCTAGGCAAGCCCTCGCGATGGCGTCCTTCGCTCACGAATTCAGGCTGGCCGATCACGCATTCGGCGGCGTGGTCGCCAACCGTCATGCAATGCCACATCATCAGCCTTTGACGGCAGGCATAACCGATCATGAGCGACCCTGCTCCTGATGAATCCGCCGCCACACCAATGTGCAGACTTTTGGGCAGCCAGCAAGACGGCGCTGACGTCAATTATCACAGCAACATATTCTTCTACCTGCATGTAATTATCAAGTATCGCGGGCGCGCGGCAATCGCTGGAGGATTGGCGTCCTGGAGCAAGACCGGGCGACGACGCCCTGGGTGCCCGCAGGATGCGCCTGCGAGCCGACCGCGATCGCTGCCGTCGTTATGATGCAGAAAAAAATCTCTTTAAATTTCAAATGCTTGACGGAGATTACTGGCGGAGAGGAAGGGATTCGAACCCTCGAAGCGCGTTAACGCTTACTCCCTTAGCAGGGGAGCGCCTTCAACCACTCGGCCACCTCTCCACTTGCGTGTATGCCCGAGTTGCCGGGCTTGTTCAAGATTGGCGGTGTGGGTCTCTTGCCGCCAGATTCTCGCTGCGCGTACGCTGCTCGCACCCAACCCGATTTTACGTCGACGGGCTTTGCCGCTAAATTGAGCGCGCAGGTGCGCGAGTCGCCGCCGTCCGCAGCTTTGGATGGCGGTCACGGCCAGATGAAGTGACAGATGCCGTTGATTGAGACACGCCGTATTGCCTTGTTGGGCGCACTGGGGTTTGCCGCGCTAATGGTGGCAGACACGTCCGCCGATGCGAGCGAAACCACATTCTGCGTTACCTGCACCGAGCCCGCCAAGACCTACACATGCACTGTCGACACGCCGGAGGCGTTTCCAGGCACGAGAGCCCTGCGGCTCTATTGCATGGTCAGAACCGCCAAGGACGGCAACCACAAGACCTGCGGTGCGAAACTGAGCGCAGCCAGCGCCTGCAGCGGCGTGCCGAAGACCTACACCTATAAGGGGCCGGCGATTCCGACCGCCCTGCAATCCAAGGCGGAGAAGTTTCTCAAGAAAAGCCAGACCGGGCCCGATGAAACTGGGGACAGTGACGACGACAAGCCCGATACGGTGGTCAAGTTGACAACGCGGGCCGTCAAGTCGTCGCGCAAGGGTCTGAGCAGTGCGGGAAGCGGTGTCCGCAATGTGACGCGAGGCACGACCCAGCGGGTCGGCGGCGCCGTGCGGGGCGCTGGCGCCGGCGTCGGGAACGCGGCGAAGACGACCTACAACTGCATCACGTCGCTGTTTCGTGATTGCTGGCCGTCCGATGAAGCTGAGCCGGAGCAAGAGATGCTGCAGCCGGAGACCGGACCCGAGGCTCAATAGCGCCAAGCTTCGAGTTTGTTTCCGGAAATTCTTTCCCCCGAGAGAAATGGCTCGCCTAGTAGGCGGCGAGCCACTCGCGCGCCGTCTTCTGCGCCGCTGCGATCTGCATATCGGTCATCTCCCTGGAAATCTCCCGCCGGTAATCGAGGGCCTGGCGGTTCCCCCGCATCGCCGCCAGATTGAACCATTTATGCGCGTTGACCATGTCCTGGCGCACATCCCGGCCCACGCAGTAAATCATGCCCAATTCAAACAATGCCTCGGGCGCGCAAGCATGCGCCGCAGCCCCACCCTCTTCAATGACCACACGTTCCATCCGTGTCATCTGTCGTCCTTCCTTTTATCTTCTTCAGCGATACAAGTATTATATCGCTATTATTTCGGTTCCCACTGGTATTATTCGCATATAGGCCGCTTACCGCCGCCTTTTATGACGTTGAATCTAACGGTCGCGCCTCAATTTGTGGTAAATTAACAAGCTTAATGGGAAATCAATGAGAACTTAATGGCTGGTAATCTTCGTTTACATTAGTGCCGCTACAGGCGTGATTCGGTTAATATCGAAGGATTGAAAGAATTTCTTGACCATCGATTCTCAGGGATTGCTAACCACGAGGTTCGATGGCGATGAAAAAGGCAGCACCGCCCGCCAGGCGATTTGGGACCGCCGACGGGCAACCGTCTAGGATTTAGATCTTCTACAAGACTAGGTGGCTAACTTGCCCGGGCACGCTGACCGAACATGATCGCCTGGGCTTCCTTGTCCTTCGAAAGGTCGAAGGTCTCAGCCTCTTCCTTGCCAACCAATATGGCCTTCGCGACAGCCGGGCGATCATGGATCTGCCCGAACCATCGGTTCAGGTTCGGGAAATCGGCGAGGTCCATGCCTTGCCGCTTATAGGGCCGGACCCAGGGATAGGAGGCCATATCTGCGATCGAATATTCGCCCGCCAAGAATTCCCTATCTTCAAGCCGCTTGTTCATCACGCCATAGAGGCGGTGCACTTCGTTTTCGTAGCGCTGGATGGCGTAAGGTATTTTTTCAGGCGCGTAGTTGCGGAAATGGTGGTTCTGACCCGCCATCGGCCCGAGATTGGCCTTCTGCCAATGCAGCCACTGCTCGACTTCAACGCGGCTACGCTCGTCCTCGCGATAGAATTGGCCGGTCTTGCGCCCGAGATATTGCAAGATGGCGCCGGACTCGAAGATCGAAATTGGCTGGCCATCGGCCGTGTCATGGTCGACGATTGCCGGCATCCGGTTGTTGGGGGATATGGCCAAAAAGTCCGGCTCGAACTGTTCGCCCCGCCCGATATTGACCAGCACCACATTGTAGGGGAGCCCGGTCTCCTCCAGCATGATGGTGATCTTGAAGCCGTTGGGTGTCGGCCAGAAATACAGATCGAGCGGTTTGTCAGACATGACAAAAGCCTTCTTCTTGAGGGGGAACGGGAATTCACGTCATTTGGGTGTCAGGTCTATCACAATCAAGTTCCAGTCCGTGTGCCGGTAGCCGGTATCGCGCCAAGTGTGGGTCCAGGGAATGCGGATTGTCTCCGGTGCCCGCTCGATGCGCCCGCCGAGGCTCTCAACCTGCTCCCTCGCCCCTCCGGGTAGTTCAGCTCCCTCAGTACCGACATCCCAGACCAGTGCGATCTGGCCCTCGCGGTCGTCCGGGCGGATCGTGGGCACCACATGGGGCCGGCGAAGCGCCACCACACGCGCCTCGGGAAAGCGCTGACGCATATTGCCCGCGGTGTGGCGATAGCCCGCGATGATGGTTCCGGAACGAAATCCCCGGTCACGGATGGCCTCGGCAAGCGCGTCATAGGGGATCATTTGCCGGCATTTCACGCAGAATGGCGGTTCGCCGACATAGAGATAACCGGTCCTCATGACCACCACGGCCAGCGCGAAGACCAGCGAGATCACGACGAAAATCCGCGTCTGTACCGGCTTCGTCATGCCGCGACGCGCCATCGCAATCAGCCAAAGCGGCGTGAGCAGAAAGAACGGGTGCATGTAGCGCATCCGCAGGTTGGACGCGCCTGTGAGAAGTGCGGCACCCAGCAGCAGCCCCAGCGAAATCAGCGTCATGTGCAGCAGCAACTTTTCCCAATCGAGTCCCGCCTCCGATTTGAAGACATTGGCGAAGGCGTGGCCCGCGGCATTCAGCGCGCCTGGAAATACCAGGGGCACGACCAGGATCAGGGGCGAGAGAAAGGTCAGCATCGAACGGAATGTCAGGAACACGCCGCGCATCGCGCGGGCCCAGTGGCCGCCTTCTCCATAGGTCACCGTGCCGGCGTAAACCGCGCCCAGATCATGCTGATTGAGGAACAGCCAGGCGGCGAATGGCGCGGTGATCGCAATTGCCAGCGCAGCCGCGGCAAGGATGCGCGTGTTCTGGAGCAATTGGCGGGAGGCCGGTTGCAGCAAGGCGGCTGCGACCAAGGTGATGAGGAAGGCGGCGTAGCCGTATTTGGTGAGCGCGCCCAATCCTATCGCAAGCCCCAGGATCAGATAGTTCCCGAGGCTTTGGCTTTCGGCGATGCGGGTGAAGGCCCAAAAGGTCGCGGCGATGGTGCAGATCATCACCGAGGTGTGGGTGACGCCCTCATGGATATTCCAACCGATCTGATAGAGCAGCAGCAGGGAAAGCGCGCTCAGCGTCGCCCAAAGCGGGCTCCCAAAAATCCGCCGAGCGGCCGAATATATAAAGCCCGCGGACGCGATCAGCAGAGTGTATTTCAAGGCCAGAAAGCTGATCAGCGTGGGGCCCGTCACCTGCTGGACGGTCCACAACATCCAGTCATAGAGCGGCGGCTGGCGCGGCGTATAGCCAAGCTCCAGGGTTTGCGAATAGAGCACGGCCATGACGTCGTCTTGGGAGAGATTGGGTGAGGCCGCGACCCGCAGGATTATGTGGAGCGCCGCATAGACGGCGAAGATGAGCAGCACGCCGCCAAGGCTATTGAGCCAATTGCCGTTGCCGGAATCTTCGGCGTTATCAAGCGCTGCTGCCGGGCTGTCGGCTTGGGTCGCCAATGGATGATTAGCCCTCGCCGACTTCGAGCTTGCGGCGCAACACCTCATTGACAGCCTGCGGGTTGGCCTTGCCCCCGGTGGCCTGCATCACCTGGCCGACGAACCAGCCCAGGGTCTTGGGCTTGGTCTTGACCTGCTCCACCTGATTGGGATTGGCGGCGATGATGTCGTCCACGATTTTCTCGATCTCCGAGGAGTCGTTCATCTGTTTCAGTCCGCGTTCTTCCACGATCTGGCGCGGATCGCCGCCCTCCGAGAAGGCGATGTCATAAACGTCCTTGGCGATCTTGCCCGAGATCAGGCCCTCGGTGACCATTTGAACGATGGCGCTGTTGGCATCCGCCGAAATGGGGCTCTCGGAGATATCGAGGCCTTCCTTGTTCAGGCGCCCGAAATGCTCGTTCAGCAACCAGTTGGCCGCGGCTTTTGGCTCGGCGCCCGCCTCGACCATCACCTCGTAATAGTTTGCCGTGTCCTTCTCCGCCACCAACGCGCCCGCGTCATATCTGGAGAGCCCATAGGCCTCGATGAAGCGGGCCAGTTTCTGGTCCGGCAATTCCGGGAGGTTCGACTTCAGCTCGTCGATGAAGTCCTGGGTGATCGTCAACGGCAACAGGTCGGGATCGGGGAAATAGCGATAGTCGTGCGCCTCTTCCTTGCTGCGCATCGAGCGGGTCTCGCCCGTCTTGGAATCGAACAGCCGCGTCTCCTGGTCGATCTTGCCGCCCTCTTCCAGGATTTCGACCTGGCGGTGCGCCTCGAAGTCGATGGCTTCGCCGATAAAGCGGAACGAGTTCACGTTCTTGATCTCGCAGCGCGTACCGAGCGCATCGCCCGGACGCCTTACCGAGACATTGACGTCGGCGCGCAGCGAGCCCTCTTCCATATTGCCGTCGCAGGTGCCGAGATAGCGCAGGATCCCGCGCAACTTGGCCACATAAGCCTTGGCCTCATCGGCCGAGCGTATATCGGGCTTGGAGACGATCTCCATCAGCGCGACGCCCGAGCGGTTCAGGTCGACAAAGGTCTTGTTTGGATCCTGGTCGTGCAGGCTCTTGCCCGCGTCCTGCTCTAGATGAAGCCGCTCGATACCGACCTTGACGCAGCGCCCATCGTCCATGTCGAGCGTGACTTCGCCCTCCCCCACGATGGGCTGTGAGTACTGCGAAATCTGATAGCCCTGCGGCAGATCGGGGTAGAAATAGTTCTTGCGGTCCAGGACCGACGACAAGTTGATCTCGGCGTTCAGACCGAGGCCGGACCGTACCGCCTGGCGCACGCATTCCGCGTTGATTACGGGAAGCATGCCGGGCATCGCCGCGTCGACCATGCTCACTTGCGAGTTAGGCTCGGCACCAAACGCGGTCGAGGCGCCAGAAAACAGCTTCGCCTCGGAAATGATCTGGGCATGGACCTCCATGCCGATCACGACCTCCCATTGGCCGGTCGAACCCTCAATCAGACTGTCTTGGCTCACATCATTTGGCATTCTTAGCCTCGGTGAGCTTAGATTCCTCATACTGGATGAACCAGCCGATCATCTGCCGCCAAATGGCTTCCGCCAGCTCGGGCGGCAGTCCGCGCTCAACCGCGTGGGCGCGCACCTTGTCGATCACCTGCTGAATTCGCCAGGGCACGGTGGCGTCTTCAGGATTCTTTTTGAGCTGCCAGGCGCGATCCACATAGCCGTAACGCTGCGCGATCAATTCGACCAAATCAACGTCGAGCCGATCGATCTCAGCGCGCACGTGATCCATGGACGTGCAATCTTCGGGGGCGCGATGGGTCATGGATTTGTGCTCCACCAGTCTGCGGGCGCCGGCATCGGCCCGGCGGCCTGTTCGAGCGCGTGAGCCGCCCGTAACAAGGTCTCTTCGTCAAACGCTTGCCCGATCAAGTGAAGACCCAGGGGCGTACCCTCGCTGGAGAGGCCCGCGGGCACCGAAATGCCAGGCAGTCCCGCCATGTTCACCGTCACGGTGAAAATGTCGTTCAGATACATCTCGACCGGATCACCCGACTTCTCGCCAAGTGCAAAGGCTGGCGACGGGGTCGTGGGGGTAAGCATCACGTCTACCTTCTCGAAGGCCTGATCGAAGTCCCGCTTGATCAGGCTCCTCACCTTTTGGGCCTTCAGATAATAGGCGTCATAATAGCCCGCCGAGAGCACATATGTGCCGATCAGAACGCGCCGCTTCACTTCTGCCCCAAAGCCCTCGGCGCGGGTGTTTTCATACATCGAAATGACGTCGTCGCCCTCTACGCGCAGGCCGTAGCGTACGCCGTCATAGCGGGCCAGGTTGGAGGAGGCTTCGGCCGGCGCCACAATGTAATAGGCGGGCAGCGCATATTTGGTGTGGGGCAGGCTGACTTCTTGGATTTCAGCACCCTGCTCCCTGAGCCAGTCAATTCCTCTCTGCCATAGCGCGTCGATTTCCTCGCCCATGCCCTCGACGCGATATTCCTTCGGGATCCCAACCTTGAGGCCTTTGATGCCGGTGCCCAGCGCCGCCTCGTAATCGGGAACCGGGCGGTCCACGCTGGTGGTGTCCATGGCGTCGTGGCTCGCCATGGCGGTCAGCATGATTGCCGCATCCCGAACGTCCCGGGTCATCGGTCCCGCCTGATCCAACGATGAGGCAAAGGCGACGATGCCCCAGCGCGAGCACCGGCCATAGGTCGGCTTCAGGCCCACCGTGCCCGTGAGTGCCGCCGGTTGGCGGATCGAGCCGCCAGTGTCGGTCGCCGTTGCGCCGAGGCAGAGCCTCGCTGCCACCGCGCTTGCGGACCCGCCTGACGAGCCGCCTGGCACCAGCGGCGCATTGCTGCCCTCGCGCCGCCAGGGATTGATGCAGGGGCCGTAATGGCTGGTCTCTGTGGAAGACCCCATGGCGAATTCGTCGCAATTGAGCTTGCCCAGCATCACCGCGCCCGCGGACCAGAGATTAGCGGTCACCGTCGATTCATAAGGCGGCGTAAATCCATTCAAAATATGCGAGCACGCCGTGGTGACCGTCCCTTGGGTGCAGAACAGATCCTTGATGCCCAGGCCTACGCCTTCGAGCGGCCCCCCCTCGCCCTTCGCCAGGCGCTGGTCCGAGGCTGACGCCATTTCAAGTGCCAGGTCCGGGGTGGGCAGCACATAGGCGTTCAGCGCCTCATTGGCGCTCTCGATCGCCGAGACGTGGGCTTGCGCCAGCTCTTGGGCCGAAAAATCCTTGGCCCGCAGACCTTCGCGGGCGGCCGATATGGTCAGATCGGTGAGATCGGTCACGCCGTCGCCTTCCTACTCAACCACCTTGGGCACGACAAAGAAATTGCCCTCCCGCGCGGGCGCATTTTCGAGGATGGCGTCCGGATAACCGCCATCGGTGACTTCGTCGTTACGCATCTTGGTGGTGACCGCTACCACGCTGGTCATGGGCTCGACGCCTTCGGTGTCGACCTCTTCGAGCTGCTCGACCCAATCCAGGATGCCTGAAAGCTCGCCCTCGAGGCGTTCAGCCTCGTCCTGCGTCAACTTAATGCGGGCGAGTTTGGCTATATGGCGCACCGTAGCTTGATCGATCTTCATCTCGTGTCCCTTAACGCAACCATCCCCGGAGGCCCAGCATACTCCGGTGGAAAAAGTTGCGATCTCTTAGCGCTCGCCAGGGTCCCCGGCAACCGGTGCCATCTCGCGGGCAACAGCGATTGCGGATGATCCGGGCTTCGCGGGTCAGTATAAGGTGGGGTGAGTCTCTTTGAACGGGAAAGGCACATGGGCAAGAACTCCGTGTTCGCAATTGAAGCACTTGCCCAAATGCTGAAGCCTGGCGGCAGGCTGTTGGGCCTGGATGTCGGCTCCAAAACCATCGGCCTCGCGCTCTCCGATATGACCCGGGCCGTGGCCACGCCGCTTACCACCATCAAGCGCACGAAATTCACCAAGGATGCGGCCGAGCTATCGGAAGTCATTGAATCCCATGACATATCCGCACTGGTTATCGGATTGCCGTTGAACATGGATGGCTCGGAAGGCCCACGGGCTCAGTCGATCCGCGCCTTTGCCCGAAACCTTGGCTCACACGTCTCGCTGCCGGTTGCGTTTTGGGATGAGCGGCTCTCGACAGCGGCAGCCGAGCGCACGCTGCTCGAAGCCGACGCCAGCCGCAAGCGCCGCGGCGAGGTCATCGACAAGATGGCAGCCGCCATCATTCTCCAAGGCGCTCTCGATCGGCTGAGAAGCCTCGGCTAGAGCCCCGCAGCTAACAATTTCCTCGGTATCCCGGCAATTGCCGGTGGATGATTGCCGCAACGCTTGCCGCATATACGGACTCGGCCTATACAGTTCCCTTTAATGACGATCGCTACCGCGCCCAGCGAATTCTACTTCGATCACCGCCATCTCCTCGGAATCGAGGGGCTCACTTCGGCGGAAATCAACGGACTCCTCGATCTCGCCGCAGAGGCTGCCGATTTCAACCGGCAGGTCGCCAAAAAACGCGACATCCTGCGCGGCCGCACCCAGATCAATCTGTTTTTCGAAGCCTCGACGCGGACCCAAAGCTCGTTTGAGCTGGCCGGTAAGCGGCTCGGCGCCGACGTCATGAACATGTCGGTGAAATCGTCCTCCATCAAGAAGGGCGAAACCCTGCTGGACACCGCCGCCACGCTGAACGCGATGCGGCCCGATATTCTGGTGGTGCGCCATAGTTCGGCGGGCGCCGTCGAGCTGCTCTCGCAAAAGGTCGACTGCTCGGTGATCAATGCGGGCGATGGCGGTCACGAACACCCGACCCAGGCGCTGCTCGATGCCCTGACGATCCGCCTGAATAAGGGCCGGATCGCCGGCCTGATCGTCGCAATCTGCGGCGACGTACTGCATTCGCGGGTCGCGCGCTCCAACATCATGCTGCTGAACGCGTTGGGCGCGCGGGTGCGGGTGATCGCGCCCTCGACCCTGCTGCCGCCCGATGCCGAACGGCTCGGCGTGGAGGTCTTCAATTCCATGGAACAGGGGCTCCGGGACGCTGACATCGTTATGGCGCTACGCCTGCAGCGTGAGCGCATGACGGGGTCATACATTCCCAGCACGCGGGAATTTTTCCACTTTTTCGGTCTCGACCTCGAAAAGCTCAAATTCGCCAAGCCCGACGCACTGATCATGCACCCCGGTCCGATGAACCGGGGCGTGGAGATCGACTCGGCGGTGGCGGATGACCCGCGCAGCGTGATCAGCGAGCAGGTGGAACTCGGCGTCGCGGTTCGCATGGCCGTGCTCGAGGCCTTGGCCCGCAACTTGCCCACCGCGTAATGCCAACCGATACCATGACGCAACGAAGCGGAAACGGCGCGCAGCTTCTGGGCCATACCGCGCTCATCAATGCCCGGCTGGTCGATCCCGCGAGCGGATTGGACGAGCCCGGCGGCCTGTTGATCGAGAACGGCCTGATCGCGGATCTCGGACCCCATCTCCGGCGCAACGCGCCCGAGGGCGTCGAGGTGATCGATTGCGCGGGCCAACTGCTCTGCCCCGGCCTTGTCGACATGATCGTGCACGCGGGCGATCCGGGTTTCGAGCATCGCGAGACGCTTGGAACCGCGAGCCGTGCCGCAGCGGCGGGTGGCGTCACCACCATGATCTGCATGCCGCAAACCGATCCCGTAATCGATGATGTGGCTTTGGTCGACTATATCGAGCGCCGCGCCCGCGATACGGCTGTCGTCCATGTGCACCCCATGGCCGCCATGACCAAAGGGCTCAAGGGCAAGGAGATGACCGAGATCGGCCTGTTGCGGGATGCGGGCGCCGTGGCCTTCACCAATGGCAAGGCGAGCGTGGTCAACGCCCAACTGATGCGCTGCGTGCTGGCCTACGCCAAGGATTTCGGGGCGCTTACGGTTCATCACACCGAGGACCCCAAGCTCGCCAATGGCGGCGTCATGAATGAGGGTGAGGTCGCGAGCCGGCTAGGCTTGCCGGGCGTCCCCTCGGCCGCCGAGACGATTATGCTGGAGCGCGACATCCGGCTGGTGGAGCTGACCGGCGGACGCTACCACGCAGCCCAAATCACCTGCGCGGAATCGCTCGCAGTGATCCGGGACGCCAAGTCACGGGGGCTCCCGGTTACATGCGGCGTTTCGATCAATCACCTGACCCTCAACGAAAACGACGTCGGCTCCTACCGCACGTTTCTCAAGATGCGGCCACCGCTGCGCGGAGAAGACGACCGGCTCGCCATGGTGGAAGGTCTGGCACAGGGCGATATCGACGTGATCGTCTCGGCCCACGATCCCCAAGATGCGGACGTCAAGCGCCGGCCCTTCGCCGAGGCCTCCGACGGCGCAATCGGCGTCGAGACAATGCTGCCAGCCGCGCTGCGGCTCTATCACAACAACCAAATCGAGCTGCCGCGCCTGCTGGCCGCGCTCAGTCTTCGCCCCTCCCAGCTATTGGACTTGCCGAACGGACGGCTCGAAAAAGGCGCGCCGGCCGATTTGATTCTGGTCGATCTCGCAACGCCCTGGGTCGTCGATCCCGAGCTCCTGCACTCGAAATCCAAGAACACGCCGTTTGACGCGAGCCGCCTCGAGGGCCGCGTTCTGCGAACTCTGGTTGCAGGCAAGACCGTCTACAAATACGCTGATCCCCAGATCGGCTAGCGGGTCAAGCCTGACCTACCCAGCCGATTTTCTCATGCCCGGGGGCGCGTAATGCCCGATCCCATCAACTGGAGCCTGTCGATGCCCTATTACGTGGCGGCATTGGCGTTCGGTTATCTGCTGGGCTCGATTCCGTTCGGATTGCTGATCACGCGCTGGGCGGGGATCGAGGACCCACGAAAAATCGGATCGGGAAATATCGGCGCGACCAATGTGCTGCGCACCGGCCACAAAGGCTTGGCCGCCGCCACCCTGGCAGGCGACATTCTGAAGGGCACCGTCGCGGTGCTGGCGGGATACCAGTTCGGACCGGACATTGCGATCATCGCAGGTCTCGGCGCCTTTCTTGGGCATCTGTTCCCAATCTGGCTGAAATTCCGCGGCGGCAAGGGTGTCGCAACCTATATCGGCGTGCTGCTTGGCCTGTTCTGGCCTTTTGCCCTGGCTTTTTGCGCTATCTGGCTCGCGGTCGCATATACGACGAGATATTCCTCGCTCGCCGCGCTGGTAGCGAGCGCGTTGGCGCCGGTTGGATTTGCGCTTGTCGGCGAGCGACAATTGATGGAGCTCTTCATCCTGATGACGCTGCTACTCTATTGGCGGCACGCCGCCAACATCAAGCGGCTGATCCGGCGCGAGGAAAGCAAAATTGGCCGTTCATAACCTGCATGAACCGGACGCCGAGCCCCGGCAATCTGGGCTCAAGGCGCTGAGCCAGGATGAACGCCTCGCCTGGTTGCGGCTGATTCGCAGCTCCAATGTGGGTCCGGTGAGCTTCTTCCAATTGATCGAGCATTGTGGAGACGCGGCCACAGCGCTGGAGGCGCTTCCCGAACTGTCGCGCCGTGGCGGGCGCTCCAAAGCGATCAAGATTTGCGCAAAGGACGACGCGGAAGCGGAATTGGTCCGTGCCGAACGTGCGGGCGCGCGGCTCGTTGCCGTAGGCGAAGACGGCTACCCGCCATTGCTCGCATTGGTCGATACCCCGCCCCCGCTGCTCTATACGAAGGGCGAAGAGGCGATTCTAGACCCACCCATGGTGGCAATCGTCGGCGCCCGGAACGCTTCAGCGATCGGATGCAAGTTTGCGCGCGAACTGGCGGCTGATCTTGGCAAAGCCGGTTTCGTGATTGCCTCGGGCCTGGCCAGAGGCATCGACGCCGCCGCCCATCAGGCATCAATCGAATCCGGAACCGTTGCGGCGGTCGCGGGTGGAATCGACGTGGTCTATCCGCCAGAACACGCCCAACTACAGCAAGAGATCGGGACACGGGGCGTGCTGATTTCCGAGCAACCACCGGGCTTCAGGCCGCGTGGCCAGGACTTTCCGCGCCGCAACCGCTTGATCTCCGGCATGTCCCTAGCGGTGATCGTAGTCGAGGCCGCCAAGCGCTCGGGCTCGTTGATTACGGCGCGCTTTGCCGGCGAGCAGGGCCGGGAGGTTTTTGCGGTACCAGGCAATCCGCTGGACCCGAGGGCTGCCGGGACGAATGGTCTCCTGAAGGATGGCGCCGGCCTGCTCACCTGCGCCGATGACGTCATATCGGCGCTCGAGCCGATCCTCGGGCGCTCGGTGCACCAAGTGGAGGACGATGCGGAAGACGCCTACCAAGCCAGCCCCACTCCGCACCCGGATGTCGAGCCGCCCGAGCGATCCCGCGTGGTCGAGGCCTTGGGCTATTCGCCCGTGGATATCGACGAGGTGATCCGTCAAACCGGCCTCGATGCCCGGGTCGTGCACATCGTTCTGCTCGAGCTGGATTTGGCCGGAAGATTGGAGCGGCACGGACGCCAGATGGTCTCGCTCCGGGAATGAATTCAATTTCCCCGAATTGACAGGCCAGATTCAATTCACCATGTTCTTGCGCCAAAAGCCGGGGCGCAAACTAACAGCCGCAATCCCCGACACCTTCATTCGGCGCGACCTCATCCCATGTGCGATCTATGAACGTTGTAATTGTCGAATCGCCTGCAAAGGCGAAGACCATCAACAAGTATCTTGGACCCGACTATCGGGTGCTCGCCTCCTATGGCCATGTGCGCGACCTGCCCTCCAAGGACGGCTCGGTCGCGCCCGACAATGACTTCGAGATGCAATGGAACGTGGATGCCAAGTCGGCGAAACGGCTGAACGAAATAGCCAGCGCCGTTAAGGGCGCCGAGAAGCTGATCTTGGCCACTGACCCCGACCGCGAAGGCGAGGCCATTTCCTGGCACGTGCTGCAAGTCCTGATGCAAAAGGGCGTGCTGAAGGACGTGCCGGTGGAGCGCGTGGTCTTCAATGCGGTAACGAGACAGTCGGTAATCGACGCCCTGCAGCATCCCCGAACCATCGACGCACCCCTGGTGGACGCCTATTTGGCCCGCCGCGCACTGGATTATCTGGTGGGCTTCACCCTTTCACCGGTGCTCTGGCGCAAGCTGCCGGGCGCTCGCTCGGCCGGGCGCGTGCAGTCGGTCGCGCTGCGCCTGGTATGCGACCGCGAACTGGAGATCGAGGCCTTCAAAACGCGGGAATATTGGTCGATCGTGGCCGACCTGAAAACTTCCAAAGGCGACGATTTTTCAGCTCGTTTGGTGGCCAAGGACGGCGTCAAGCTCGACCGCTTCGACATTGGCGATGAAACAACCGCCCTCGCATTAAAGCAGGCCATCGAGGGTGGTGAATTCAGTGTCGAGAGCGTCGAAAGCAAGGCGCATAAGCGCCACCCATCGCCGCCTTTCACCACATCGACGCTGCAGCAGGAAGCCTCGCGCAAGCTCGGTCTTCCTGCCCGCCGAGCCATGCAAATCGCGCAAAAGCTCTATGAGGGCGTGGATATCGGAGGCGCGACCCAAGGCCTGATCACCTATATGCGTACCGACGGCGTGCAGATCGCGCCCGAAGCGGTGACCGCTTGCCGCGATACGATCCGCGCGCAATACGGTGCAGAGTATCTGCCGGACCAACCGAGGACTTACCAAACCAAGGCGAAGAATGCCCAGGAGGCGCATGAGGCGATCCGGCCGGTTGAGCTCTCGCGGCTGCCGGCCGAGGCCGCCAAATATCTGGAGCGCGATGAGGCGGCCGTCTACCGCTTGATCTGGCAGCGCACGGTGGCGAGCCAGATGGAGAGTGCCGAACTGGAGCGCACAACCGTGGAGATTTCCGGGCGCGGCAGCGACGGTAACGTCTATGGCCTGCGCGCCACGGGCCAAGTGGTGCGGTTCGACGGCTTTCTGAAGCTCTATGAAGAGGGCCGCGATGAAAAAAATGGCGAAGGCGATGGCTCGAACCGGTTGCCGCCGCTCACCCGCGAGGAACGGCTGGGCATGCGCGCGGTCAATGCCAAGCAGCATTTCACCGAGCCGCCGCCACGCTACAGCGAGGCATCGCTCATCAAAAAAATGGAAGAGCTCGGGATCGGCCGGCCCTCCACCTATACCGCCACGCTCAGCGTGCTGCAGGACCGGGAATATGTGCGGCTCGAAAAGAAGCGTTTTCATCCGGAGGACAAGGGACGCCTCGTCACCGCGTTTCTCGAAGGATTTTTCCAGCGCTATGTAGAGTACGACTTCACCGCTGATCTCGAGGAAAAGCTGGATCTGATTTCCGCCGGCAAGCTCGAGTGGAAGGAGGTGCTGCGGGATTTCTGGAAGAACTTCCTTGCCGCCGTGGACGAGATCAAGGACCTCAAGATTTCCGACGTTCTGGACGCGCTGGACGAAATCCTCGGGCCCCACATCTTTCCGGAAACCGAAAATGGCGATCAGGCGCGCAAATGCCCGTCCTGCGAGGATGGCCGATTGGGTCTCAAGATCGGGCGCTACGGTGCATTTGTCGGCTGCTCGAACTACCCCGATTGCCGCTACACCAGGCAGTTTAGCGTTACCGATGAGGAGGCCGAAAAAGTCGGAGTCAATGGCGCCAAGCTCGGCGACGATCCCGAAACCGGCCTCGAGGTCTCGCTGCGTAAAGGGCGCTTCGGCCCCTATGTTCAACTGGGCGAAGGCGCTGAGGGCGAGAAGCCCAAACGCGCCTCGATTCCGAAAAACATGGATCTAAGCGAACTGACACTCGAACAAGCGCTCTCCCTGCTGGCCCTGCCGAGGGCGGTGGGTGCTCATCCCGAGACCGGCAAGCCAATCGTCTCGGGCTTTGGCCGCTACGGCCCCTTTGTCGAGCATGACGGGAATTACGCCACTCTGGAGAGCCCGGATGACGTCTTCACCGTCGGCTTGAACAGGGCGGTGGCGCTGTTGGCCGAGCGCGCCTCGAAAGGCCCTCGGCGCAGCACGGTGCTGAAGGCTTTAGGCGATCATCCCGAACTCGGCGGTAAGGTCGAGATTCTCGATGGGCGCTACGGCCCCTATGTGAAGCACGGCAAGATCAATGCGACACTGCCCAAGGACCGCAAGCCAGAAGAAGTGACAATGGCAGAGGCGGTCGAACTTATCGCGGCCAAGGCCGCAAAATCCGGACGATCCGGAAACGGCAAAGGCCGTCGCAAGAAGCAGGCGCCCGCCTCGGAGACCGAGGCCGCCAGCTGACAGGAACCGTTTAACCGTTGCCCCGCAAGATCCGCCGCCCAACGACGCGCGGCGCCGCTCAGCAAGTCTCAGCAGCACTGCCCGACAAGTCGGAGATTCTGGCCTTTGTCCAGGATTCCCCCGAACGCGTCGGCAAACGGGAAATCGCACGGGCCTTCAACATCAAAGGCGCCCAGCGCATCGAGCTCAAACGCCTGCTCCGCGAGATGGCCGATGAAGGCCTGATCGAGGGTACCCGCAAGGCGCTGTCCGAGCCCGGCGTCCTGCCCTCGGTCTGCGTCATCGAAATTATTGAGCTCGATGAGAACGGCGAGCCGGTCTCGGTCCAGGCTGGCCGCTCGACAACCGCCGATGAAACCCCTATCCGAATTCGCATCCTAGCCGGGCGCGGTCCCAGCGCCGGCCTCGGCGACCGAGTACTTGCCCGCCTCAACCGCTTGCGCGAAGCGGATCTTGCCGGCTGCACTTACGAAGCGCGGCCAATCAAGGTACTTCCCCGTGAGCGCGAACGCCTACTCGGCATTTTCCGAACCCTCAAGGGTGGCGGCGGCGTAATCGTGCCGGTGGACCGAAGGCAAATGAAGGAATGGCGGGTTTCGGCGGAGAATGATCTGGAAGCCCGAAGCGGCGAGCTGGTGCGCTTCGAGCTCGACCGGCGGGGCCGCTATGCACTCTCCCAGGCCCGCATTCTGGAACGCCTTGGCGACCCGCAAGCCGAGCGTGCCATCAGCCTGATCGCTATTCACTCGCACGGCATTCCCGATCAATTTCCGCCCGCCGTCCTGCAGGAAGCCGAAGCGCTCGAACCCTGTGAATTGGGCAAGCGCAAGGACTTGCGGGATGTGCCGCTGATCACCATCGATCCACCCGATGCCCGCGATCACGACGACGCGGTTTGGGCCGCGCCCGACAATAGCCAGAGCAATAAGGGCGGCTGGATCGTGATCGTGGCCATCGCCGATGTCGCCCATTACGTACGGCCCGCCGGCGCGCTCGATCAGGAAGCGCTGAAGCGTGGCAATTCGGTCTATTTTCCCGACCGAGTCGTGCCGATGCTGCCTGAGAAAATTTCCAGCGATTTGGGCTCCTTGATCGGCGATGCCGACCGGCCCTGCCTCGCCGTGCGCATGACTTTCGACCGGGAAGGAAGCAAGAAACATCAAGAGTTCTTCCGGGGACTCATGCGATCGGCCGCTACCCTCAGTTACGAGCAGGTGCAGGCCGCCATCGACGGCGAGCCCGACCAACAAACGGCACCGCTGCTGGAGGGCGTCCTAAAGCCCCTATGGGGTGCCTTCGAGGCCATGAAGCTCGGTCATGCCCAGCGCAAGCCGCTGGAACTCGACCTGCCCGAGCGCAAGATTCTGATCGATAACAAAGGTAGGGTCGTCGACGTCGTGGTGCCGCCCCGGCTGGAAGCCAACCGGCTGATCGAAGAATTCATGATCCAGGCCAATGTGGCGGCGGCCGAGGTCCTTGAGGCCAAGCGCTCACCGCTGATCTACCGGGTGCACGACAATCCGAGCCCAGAGAAGCTCAAAGCGCTGAGCGACGTGCTCGCCACAATGGGTATCAAACTACCAAAGACCGGCGCGCTTAGGCCGCACCACTTCAACCGGATTCTGGAGCAAACCCGGGATTCGGAGTCAGCAACCCTGGTCGCCGAACTGGTTCTAAGATCCCAGGCCCAAGCCGAATATAGCCCCGCAAATTACGGCCATTTCGGCCTTAACCTGCGCCGCTACACCCATTTCACCTCGCCCATCCGCCGTTATGCTGATCTGATCGTGCACCGGGCGCTGGTCCGTGCTCTCGGTCTTGGTGAGGGCGGCCTCCAGGACGCGGAAATAGACCGGCTAGACGCGATCGGTGAAGCGATCTCGGCGACCGAACGCCGGGCCATGGCGGCAGAACGCGAGACCACCGACCGTCTGATTGCGGCCTATCTGGCCGGTCGGATCGGCGCGACCTTTGAGGCGCAAATCTCGGGCGCCACCCGGACCGGTCTCTTCGTGCGCCTCGACCAGACTGGCGCCGATGGCTTCGTGCCCGCTTCTGCTATCGGCACCGAATATTTCGTCTATGAGGAGGCCCGCCACCGCATGGTCGGCGAGCGGACCGGTCAGGAATATCGTCTGGGCGACCGGGTCGAAGTCCGGCTCGTCGAGGCCATTCCGGAGGCTGGAGCGCTCCGTTTTGAGTTGTTGAGCGAGGGACGCCCCGGCACCCCGCCTTCCGGGCGTCGCGGCCGCGGTCCCAAACCAGCGAAACGGATCAAGGGCCGCCGCAGGCGCTGAAAAATCAATCCGCTGTCACCTGAAAACTGCCCATGATAAAAGCCCAATACTCATGCTGCGGATATTGACCGGATTCCTTTTCTTCCTCTGGGCGTTGGCGGCCGCGGGCACCGCGCTCTACACGGGAGCCGCATTCCGATTTCTAGATCTCGATCCCCTAGCCCTTCACATCGCGAACGGCACTATCAGCTTCGCCGATCTCCCGCGCTTCGAACGGAGCGGATTGGTGTTTACCGAGGCCGAAATCCACCATTTTGCTGATGTGCGGTCGGCGGTTTCCCTGATGCACGGCAGCCTGCTGGCCCTTCTGGTGATCTTGATCGGCTTGATTGTCTGGCGGCCGCAATTGCGCCTGGCGGGTACGTCCATTGGCCTCATCATATTCGTAGCCATAGCTGTCGCTCTGACCGGGATGTATGCATTTGCCGGTTATGAGGCCACGTCCGACCTGTTGCATTTGATCTATTTCGACGCCGGGAGCTACGTCTTCCATGGCGAGACCCTGACCGCGCGCCTTTATAGCCAGGCTGACATGGTGAGGGGCGCGGGGTTCGTTGCGGCGCTCACCGCATTTGGCCTGGTGATGGCTTGGGCCATGGCCCGGATCGTATTGCCTGCACGCTGGATGGGCGCTAGCCGGGCACTCGATGCATCCGGCAAGACCAAGCAGCTGCGCCAATGACTTCGCAGAGCAATCAAGCCACCCGGCTCACGCAAGTGGTGCGCCGGCAGGATTGGCCAAATAGCCGGCCACGCGATGCCGCCACCCTGATCATTGTCGACACCAGTGAAAGCGAGCCCCGGGTACTTATGGGGCGGCGCCACGACGCCCATGTGTTTCTGCCTGGAAAGTTTGTCTTTCCTGGCGGCCGCATCAGTCCGGCCGATAGCCGGCTGCGGACCGGAGACGATCTCGATCCGGTGGTGATGCGAAAGCTGCTGGTCGACATGAAGGGGAAGCGGAGCCCGGAGCGTGCGCGCGGGCTGGCCCTGACCGCGGTTCGGGAGACCTTCGAGGAAACCGGACTGCTGATCGGCAGGCCAAGGGAGCAGAATTCATCGACACGCTCGCCCCTGTGGCGCGATTTTTTGGGCCAGGGTGTGATCCCAAGCCTGGCGGGAATGCGCTTCATCGCCCGGGCCATCACACCTCCGCGGCGGCCTAGGCGCTTCGACACGCGATTCTTTTGCACAACCCATGAAGCCATCGCCAGCAGCGTGGAAATTGAGAACCGGGAACTGCTGGACCTGCATTGGCTGACATTCCCGAAGGCGCATGCGCTCGACCTTCCCACCATCACCCAAGTCGTGCTGGACGAGTTGCAGTCCCATCTGCGCGGGGGCCGGCTGCCGCCCAAGGAGGCTCCCGTACCGTACTACTACATGCGCCGCGGTCGTTTCGAGCGACAGTTGATTTGAACCTACAGGGGTGTATTGCAGCCAACGGAACCAGCGGCGGGCCAGCTTGACATTCGGCCGCGGGCGGCTAGGTTTCGCCCGCTGGGACATGGAGGTGCCCTATGGCCAAATCAACCACAGTCAAGATCAAGCTCGAGAGCACGGCGGGCACCGGCTTCTTCTACGTAACCAAGAAGAACGCGCGGACGCTGACCGACAAGATGGTGCTGAAAAAATACGATCCGGTCGCCCGCAAGCACGTCGAATTCAAAGAAACCAAGATCAAGTAGGTCCCGAAGCAGGACTGCTGAGATCTCGCGAAGGCTCTTCTTTCAGGGATATGTCGTGGCCAACCCCGCCGCCGCTCGGCAGCGGGGTAGTTCCGATATGAGGCAGGGTTGACCTATCAACCAAATGGACCAAAGAGGACGATGGTCAAATGACCAGGTGGCCGGTCAAGAGCTCGGCATTAACGAGGAGGCCACTCAAGCCGTTCTCTGACCGGCCAAACCCTACGGACCCAGGAGATGCGGCGGACCTGAGCATTCCGCAGGGTTATTTCGTTCGGGGAGATGGGGGATCGAGTGCCACGCCGTTTGTGCCGGCGGAGCCAGTAGCCCCATTCAAAGCCTCCCCTACGCAAACACCAAGTGTTGGCTGCTTCGATTCAGCCTAATCCGTGTTTGCGCAAAATCAAAACACCCGTTTGACCCAATACACGAAAATGCCAAGAAAAGTAAAGTGTTAACCTTAAGCACTGAAGCCAAAGCTGAACTGAAAAACTGCCCAAAACAGGCTGAATTCAGCGATTCACCACCTTGCCGGATCGAACATGCCCGATGTCCGGGAGATGGCAAACTCAGGCTAGGCCGCGTCGGCAATAACGCGATTTCGGCCGTCACGCTTGGCCCGGTAAAGCGCTTGGTCGGCGTGGCGCAGCAAGCTCTCGGGGCTGTCTCGGGCGCCTTCCAGGCTCGCAACACCGACACTGGCTGTCACGTCCAATGCCGCGGCCTTAGCATCGAGCGCGAAGGGGCGCCTCGCGATGCCAGCGCGCAAGCGCTCGGCCACGTGGTAGGCCATGGCCAGATCCGTATCGGGCATGACGATGACAAATTCCTCGCCGCCCAACCGGCACGCCAAGTCGACGCCGCGGATGTTTTCACGGATGCGGGCGGCAAACTCCTTGAGCACGCCATCGCCTGCCCCGTGGCCGTAGCTGTCGTTCACAGACTTGAAGTAGTCGATATCGGTGATCAGCAGGGATAGTGCCTTGCCGCGCTGGTTTGCCTCCTCCACCAGGGTCTTGAGGTGGCTCTCCATATAGCGTCGATTGTGGAGGCCCGTGAGCGGGTCGGTGATCGCCATTTCGACGCTTTCGGCCAGCCGGTTCTGGAGGAAATCGGCATAACGTTTGCGCTTGATTTGGGTGCGAACCCGGGCAAGCAGCTCATTGTTATCGATTGGGCGCACCAGATAATCGTTGACGCCGATGTCGAGGCCTCGCAGCAGCCTTGCGTTATCGCCGGGCTCCACAATGACCAGGATCGGCAGTCTGCGAATGCGCTCGAGCGAGCGCACCTGCGAGCACAACCGCAAGCCGTCGGCGTTTTGCAAACTCAAGCTCACGATCAGAAGGTCGAAGTCGCCGCCCGGCAGCGTCAATAAGGCCTGCTGAAGGTCGCTTTCCCGCGTGACGGCATGTTCACTGGTCAGCGCCTCGCAAATGCGCTCTGCGAAGCGTGGATGATCCTCGACTAGCATCAGCCGGCCGCCGATACCGGAGAGCGCGCGGCCCAGCGTGTCATCTCCCGCAAGCCCCATTTGCTCGCTGGTGCTGGCCCGCATCAGCATCTCGTCAGTCAGGGTCTTGAGCCGGGCCAGATTCTTTACCCGCGTGATTAACGCGATGTCGTCGACGGGTTTTGTCAAAAAGTCGTCGGCGCCCGCTTCCAATCCCCGCACCTTGTCGCCGGGCTGATCAAGGGCCGTTACCATAATGATCGGGATGTGTTGGGTCGCGGCGTCGGATTTGAGTCTCCGGCAGACCTCAAAGCCGTCGATCCCCGGCATCACGACATCCAGCAACACCACGTCAACGCCCTCACTGGCGCAGACTTCGATGGCGTCGGGGCCGTTGCTGACAGTCAGAACTTCGAAATATTCGGCGGTTAAGCGGGCTTCGAGCAGCTTGACGTTGGCCTCGATGTCATCGACGACGAGAACGCGTGCTGTCATGCGGTTTCAAGCCTTTCCATTACGCATCGCCAATGAACTGGCGAACGGTGTCGAGAAACGTCGCCACCGATATGGGCTTGGAGATGTAAGCTTCACACCCCCCTTCACGAATTCGTTCCTCGTCCCCCTTCATGGCAAAGGCCGTGACGGCCACCACGGGGATAGCCCGCAGGCGGTCGTCTTCCTTGAGCCATTTGGTAACCTCGAGGCCGGAAACCTCGGGCAATTGTATATCCATCAGGATCAGGTCCGGCCGGTTGTCGCGGGCGAGCTGCAAAGCCTCCATCCCGTTCCGGGTTTGCAGGGTTTGGTAGCCGTGGGCCTCGAGCAGATCATGAAACAGCTTCATGTTCAGCTCGTTGTCTTCAACGATCAGAACCGTTTTGGTCATGGGCCTTATGGGGATTGATTCGGTCACCCTATAATCGGCGATGTCTTTCGAATATTCCATGACAGCGATTTGATCCGGATAGGATATGGAGCAGCGGCCGCGGCCGCGCTTACGAATTTTGGCTGTTTCATTTGACCTCAAAGGAGTAACCAACTCTTTAAGGCCTGTTCCTTTTGAGGCGCCGCCGGACCGGATTGCCCAAGCCCTCCATGCCCGCCAAATTGCTCAAACCCTCTTTGACCGAAAGCGAAAATGTCGCGGCGCAAGCCTTTCATTTCTTGTGCGACGAGCGGGGCCGGATCGGGCGTTTCCTGCAGCTCACCGGCCTTGATGCCGCAGAGCTCGCAACAGTCGCCGGCGAGCGCTGGTTTCTAACAGGCGTGCTTGACCATTTGCTGGGCGACGAAGCCCTGCTCCTGACCTTTTGCGCGAATCGGGGGATCGAGCCCGAAGTTATCGCGGCGGCGCAGCGGCAATTGAGCAGCGCGCCCGCCGAGGCTTCGGAGACATGAGCGGCCCAATTCGTATCGGGATCGATTTGGGCGGCACCAAAATCGCGGGCATCGCCCTCGATGATGGAGGCGTCCCGCTCGCCTCCCACACGACGGCGACGCCAAAGGGCAGCTATGACGGCACGATTGCCGCCATTACCGAATTGGTTGCCTCCATGGAGGACGAGATCGGCGCGAAGGCGAGCGTGGGCATCGGCATTCCGGGCTCAATTTCGCCATCCACCGGAAAAGTGCAAAACGCCAATTCGACTTGGCTGAATGGACGCTCCCTCGACCGGGACTTGAGCCAGCGGCTCGAACGGCCAGTCCGCATCGCCAACGACGCCAATTGTTTCGCCCTTTCCGAAGCCTTGGACGGCGCGGGGCGAGGCGCAGGAATCGTTTTCGGCGTGATACTGGGCACCGGCTGTGGGGGCGGGCTGGTGATCGATGGCAAGCTGGTCAACGGACCGATGGGGATCGGCGGCGAATGGGGCCATAATCCCCTGCCCTGGGCGCAAGCGCACGAGACACCGGGGCCACAATGCTGGTGCGGCCGCTATGGCTGCATCGAGACCTGGGTCTCTGGGCCGGCTCTATCGCGTGACCACGAACGAGCCAATGGCGAGACAATGTCCGCGGAGGCCATTGTTGAGCGTGCTGCTTCCGGCGATGGACGCGCCCAGGAAAGCCTGGACCGCCACGTCTCCCGCCTCGCCCGTGCGCTTGGCGGCCTCGTGAACATCATCGATCCCGAAGTCATCGTGCTGGGTGGCGGCCTCTCGCAGATGAGCCATCTCTATGAACGGCTTCCGCAAGAAATCGTTGCCCATGTTTTCTCCGACAGGCCCGTGATCACGCTGAAGGCCCCGCAGCATGGACCAGCGAGCGGAGTCCGCGGCGCGGCGTGGCTCTGGGGCGGGCCTTGCGATGAAAAGTTGATATGAGTTGACCGAGATTCGGCGCGACCGCGTCTCAGCGCTCGCAGGGAGGTTGGTTCAAAAACTCGATTGATCGCAACTCACCTTGAATCGAGAAGTCGCCATAGTCGATCGTGAGCTGCCGGCTTACGCCATTGGCGTAATAGCGGTAGGCGAGCTCATAGGAAGGCATCTCTTCGTCGTCGCCGTCTTCCTCGTAATAACCCACCGATACCGGCCACGATTGCAGCTTTCCGAGGACGTCGCCGTTCTCGACCTTTTCCAACTTATTGTCGGCGCCGGGGGGCAGCTCTTTACCGATAAAGGCGGTGGTGCGGTAGACCTTCACGCCCTTGTCCGAGCCCTCATAGAGCTTGGCGTCGAGCACTTGGCGCCCGTTCCTAGCGGCCTTCAAAATCGCGCGGGCGTGCTGGGCCGGAAACATGACGCTGCCGGGCAGCTCCAACTTTTCTTCCTTTGGTTTTTCGACGGAGACGACAATTTGCTTGTTTCCCTGATCCCGCGACGCGGTGCCGCTGGCCGCCTCATTGAGCTTCTGATTGACGTATTGGCTCGAGTTGAAGCGAAACTTCTCGGCGTCGCCGCCTTCCCAGGTAGAGGAGCGCAGGTCGCTCACCATAGCCTGGCCCGAGCGGTCGGTGATCCGCGTAACCAGGCGCATATTCACCGTATAGCCTTCGCATTCGCTGCCGGAGAACTCGAAGACCATGCGTCCCCGCAGCCCCGAAACGCTGGAGCCCGAACGGGAGTCGCCGAGTTTCATTTCGTAGACTGCACGATGGGAAACCAGTTCGTGCATGGGACTGCCCGTCAGCGCCCGAACCGGCGCCGACCACAGCGCCGAAAGAATCAGAACCGCACCGAGCGCCGTGGTGGTATGCGACAAATGTCTGACTGGACGCATGATTTCCATTGTCATTGGCCGGCCTCGGAGCCGAGCGCGACTTGCGCTTTCGCCGGACGGGCGTCGTTAATTAAGGGGTCTATGCCAAGAAACCTTCCGAACGATATAAACGCAAGGAAATAAGGCAAAATTGCCTGGCGCCACTCCCGCCGGCTGCTGAAAGGACGCGATCATGACAGGAACGGTGGAGTCTCGTTTGAGGGAGCTCAATTTGGAATTGCCCGATGCTTCGGCTCCTATCGCTAACTACGTTCCCCATCTGATTACCGGCAACCAACTCTACATCTCCGGACAACTTCCACTTGGTCCCGACGGCGTCGCCTATCAAGGGACAGTCGGCGGGGATTTGAGCGTCGAAGAGGGGCAACAGGCCGCGCGGCTCTGCGCCCTCAACATTCTGGCTCAGGCAAAAAAAGCCTTAGGCGACCTGGACCGGATCGAGCGATGTCTCAGGCTTGGCGGCTTCGTGAACGCCACGCCGGATTTTGCAGACCACCCGCTGGTAGTGAACGGTGCCTCGGATTTGATGGTGGGTGTTCTCGGCGACTGCGGCCGGCATACTAGGTTTGCCGTAGGCGTCAGCAGCTTGCCGCGAGGCGTGGCGGTAGAAGTCGATGCACAGTTTGCGATTCTCTAAAGCAGTCGCGGCGCGGAAGGCACCTGGCGCCAACTTTCGTCGGTCTTGATCGCATCGCTACGGCTCATCACTTATGATATTCACATGCCGCTTATGAGCCGCCGGGCAAGCCGGGTGATCCCTCAACCCGTCTGACGAGGATAATCACGCGATGGGTGATGCCGAACAGCTGATCGTACGGGTCGAACCCGAGATCGCGTCAATCGCAGCGCAGGATTGGGATGCCTGCGCCAATCCGAGCGCGCCCGAGTTTCGTGAGATCGAGCCCTATAACCCCTTCATATCTCACGCTTTTCTGCACGCATTGGAAGCCAGTGGCTGCGTCACTGCCGAAACCGGTTGGGCGCCGCAACATCTGGTTCTCGACGACGGCAGCGGCAAAGTGCTCGCCTGCATGCCCTGCTATCTCAAAGGCCATAGCATGGGCGAATACGTGTTCGACTATGGCTGGGCCGATGCCTATGAGCGGGCGGGCGGGCGCTATTACCCCAAGCTCCAATCATCGGTACCGTTTACGCCAGTCACCGGCCGCCGGCTGCTGGTGCCACCCTGCGCCGATGCCGAGCGCCGCGAGCAGTTTTTGATCAGCGGCGCCGTCGAGCTGTTAAATCGCCAAGAGGTGTCGTCGCTCCACCTCACATTTCTGACCACGCCGGAATGGGAACGAATGGGCGAAATGGGGCTGTTGCAACGGACCGACCAGCAGTTCCATTGGGTGAACGACCGCTACAGCACGTTCGACGATTTCCTAAACTCGCTGACTTCGCGAAAGCGCAAAACCATCCGCAAAGAGCGCCGCGAGGCCTTTGGCGACGGCATGGAAGTCGAATGGGTCACGGGCTCGGATCTCACCGAGCGGCACTGGGACGCGTTCTACGAGTTCTACATGGATACCGGCGCCCGCAAATGGGGCTCGCCCTATCTGAACCGCAGATTCTTCAGTCTGATCGGCGAGACCATGGCGGACCAGCTGCTTTTGGTCCTCTGCCAGCGGGATGGAAGATTCATCGCCGGCGCACTGAATTTCATCGGCGGCGACACTCTGTTTGGCCGCTACTGGGGCTGCAGGGAAGACCAGAGATTCCTTCATTTCGAGCTCTGTTACTACCAAGCCATCGATTATGCGATCGCCCATGGGCTGGGGCGGGTCGAAGCGGGCGCGCAGGGGCCGCACAAGCTTTCGCGCGGCTATCTCCCGCAAATCACGCTGAGCGCCCATTACATCGCCGATCCTGCGTTTCGGCGTGGGGTCGAGAGGTTTCTGAGCCAGGAGCGCTCCTATGTGGAGATGGAAACCGAAGCGCTCGGCGCCCGGGCGCCCTATCGCTGCGGCGGCAAGCTCGATCCGGACGATGCTTGACCGGGTTCGCAACGCCCGCAAACGCTTCTCGCGGCACGTTATGATCGGGGGTGACCATGGCCTATGACGACGACAACATTTTTGCCAAGATTCTGCGCGGCGAACTGCCTTCCCACAAGGTCTACGAGGACGATCACAGCTTCGCCTTCCTCGACATCATGCCCCGGGCCGATGGTCACACCCTGGTGATCCCGAAGGCTAAGGCTGAGAACATATTCGATATCAAACCCCACGACCTCTCAGAGCTGATCGGAACCGTGGCCAGGCTGGCGCCGGTCGTGCGCGATGCCATGGGCGCTGAGGGCATTCTGATCCAACAGTTCAACAATGCGGCAGCCGGGCAAATGGTGTTCCATATTCATTTCCATATCGTGCCTCGCTGGGCTGGAACCCCGCTCCGGCCGCCGGCTGAACGCGTTGAGGATGACGATGTACTGGCGGCCTACGCTGAGAAGATCCGCAAGCAATTAGAAGCCGCATAGACCGGACATCCCGCGCACAAACGCGTCATCCCGGATCGTTGGAGAGTTTGATGTCGACAGTTGCGATCATTGGCGCCAGCCACGGCATCGGGCTTGAAACCCTACGCCTGGCGCTCGAACAGGGGCACACGGTGCGGGCGCTGGCGCGCTCGGCGGACCGCATCGCGGCGACCCACGCGAACTTGGAAAAGATCGCCGGCAGCGCGCTCAGCGAGCCGGACGTCGATCGCGCCGTTGCGGGATCCGACGCCGTGATAACGGTTTTGGGCACGCCGCCGACCCTTTCGCCGGTTCATCTGTTTTCGAATGCAGCTCAGACCGTGATCCGGTCGATGGCTAAACATAAAGTCGACCGGTTGATCGCCGTTACGGGCATCGGCGCCGGGGATTCGAAAGGCGTCGGCGGCTTCCTTTACGCCCAACTGTTCCAGCCGATTTTTTTGGGGACCATCTACGAGGATAAAGACCGCGAGGAAGCGATTATCCGTGAAAGCGACCTGGCCTGGACCATCGTCCGGCCAGGATTTCTGACCCGGTTTCCAGCCAAAGGCGGCTACCGCGTGCTGACCGAGCCGGACGTATGGGAGGGGGGCTTTATCACCCGCGGCGACGTCGCCGACTTCCTGGTCAAGCAGATCGACGACAAGAGCTGTATCCACAAGACGCCTTTGCTGATCGACTAGCCCGTGTACTTATAAATGAGTATCGGCCGAACTGTTTCGGCGAATGTCCGCCTTACCCCCGAAAGCGGACTTCATGGGGGCATCTATCGTATGTCCGCTAACAGCCAATAGCGGACGTCGAGTTTTCTTGGCTGATTCCCTAATTTGTTGGGTAAAGAAGGTTGAGCTGGGCACGAAGCTGCCAATTTGCGCCGCCATCGTCCGGCGTGATCACATTGGAAAAGGCCTGTAGCTGAGCGTTCACGGGCTGCTGCCCAATCTTGAAGACCCGCCCGACGCCTCCGCCCACCGGAACGGTCCAGCGTTCGTCGCTGTCGGCTTCCCAGTTGGCGCTGATTACCGGCGACGACACGAGGAACCAGCCCTGAGGAAGATTGTAGTTGAAAAATGGTTGCACGATCAGCTGGTTGACATCTTCCCGGTCGCCATCACCGGCGAAGGACCAAGTGTTGCCGACCAAGGCGCCAGCGACAACCTTGCCGACGATGGCAAGCCCTACGGCCGAGGGGCCGGCGCCCCATTTTCCAGTACCAAGCCGCCGGTCGGTGGCGGTCTTGAGCAAGAGATTCGGACCCACACCCCACACGAATTGGCCACCCATGAAGGGTGTCGGTCTACTTGGCGAGAAAAACAGCTGCGGCGTGATATCACCCAAACCGAAGTCGGTGCTGTCACCTCTGAAAAATGGAGGCTGGTAGGTCACCGGTATGATGGTGCGTGTGACCAAGTTCCAATTCTCATTGAGCTGGATCGGATAGACGGGTTGGATGTTGAGGATGTTCTGCGTGTTGTTCAGACGCCCAACACCGAAATTCGTGTTGTTCTGAAATGGCAGGGTGATCAGATCAGCAATCGGATTCTGCGATTGCTCGCGCAGATCCTGGGCCTCAACAGTCCCAACGGTCGCCCCCATGAAAAGCGCAATGGCCGCCAGCAATTTACGAAACCGCCCCATCATGACCCCCTATACTCCTCAGCTCGCATCCTCACCTGAACAAATTTCTTAGGCGCTATAATGGCGCTGAGATGCCGGCTGTGCCGCCGAGAACGGACATTTGGCGGCGAAAGGTCCATTTCGGCAAATAGCGAGAAGTGGACGCTGTCCGAGACACAACGTGATCTATCCGCAAGCGGACAAAGTGTTTATCTTCGAAGAGTTGCGCGGCTAACAGCGCTACCTTGCAGACGGATGGTCCCCGTAGCGCGATCTAGCCCGAATCCGGTATCGCCTAGCGATTAATTTTGGAGGAGTACCAGTCGATGGGTCCGATCAAACAGATTCTGTCATTTGTCGTGTTGATGGCGGGAAATCCATGTGCCAAATCCATTCCCTCGGCCGCGACCATCGCGTTGGCCTATTTGCTCGTCGGCCCAGGATCAGCCATGGCCGAGGTATCACAGGCAACGCTGGACTCGCTCTCGGCGCCGGACAAGGTCGAGACGAGCGTCGGGAACCTAAAGTTCAAGGACGGCGTGCCCAGCGACGAGACCGCGAGAAAGGTCTACGACACGCTGGACTTCACCCGCGCGCTCAACGTCTACAACAACAGCTTCCGTGGCGCCTCGGCCCTCGGCTTGGTTAAGGGCTTTCAGAGCGTCGGCGCAGGCAGCGGCGACATCGTCATCTTCGAGCAATTGATGGATGCGAACTCTCTGTTTCTGACCGGCAATGCCGACACCGTCTATTATCTCGGTTATGTCGACCTCTCGGATGGACCGGTGGTGATCGAGCAGCCCACTGACGGGCTCGGCGCGATCAACGACATGTGGTTCCAGTGGGTGATCGACGTGGGCAAGCCGGGCCCCGACCGCGGGCTTGGCGGCAAATATCTGATCGTCGGCCCCGACTATGACGGGCCACTGCCCGAAGGCGGCTACTTCGTCGCTCACTCAAAGACCAATACAATCCTCTATGCGATGCGCGCTTTTATCGCCGACGGCAAGGATCCGAAGCCAGCGGTCGAGAACATAAAACAGAACCTGATGATCTATCCGTATGTCCCCGGAAGCTTCGGGACACCCATCGCCGAGGCGCTCAAGGGCGAGATCAAGCTGGCCGCCGAGCCGAAGATCCCCGAAATGAAGTTCATCAACGGAAGCGGGATGTCGTTCAACACCATCCCGCCCAGCGATTACGGCTTCTTCGAGTGGATCAACGAGAACGTCCAGAACGAGCCGGCCACCAGCTATGACGTTGAGCTTGCCGGCCAGCTTGCCGCCATCGGCATCGCGCACGGCAAGGAATTCAAGCCCGACGACCGGATGAAAAAGATCCTGACGGATGCCGCCGCGGTAGGCCAGGCGACGGGGCGGGCGCTGCAATGGCAGTTCGCCGATGTGAATCCTGACTGGGCCCGCTACGAGGGCTCGCAGTGGAGCTTGATGCTGTGGGAGGGCGGCGCGCTGTTCGAAACGCCTCCGCCGGCCTTTAAGGACGGAATGTTCAAGCCCTACCCGCCCACCGGCGCGCGCACGCTCGACAGCCGCACGGCCTTCTACTACGCCTACACGCTCGACAGCCCGGCAATGATCATGCAAATCCCGGGCGTGGGCTCGCAGTATCTCATCGCATTCCGTGACGCCGACGGCGAGGTCTTCAACGGCGCTAAAACCTACAAGGTTACGCTGCCCAAGGACATCCCGGCGAAAGCGTTTTGGTCGTTCACGCTCTACGACAATCAGACCCGGTCGATGCTGCAGACGGCCCAGAAATTTCCGCGTGCCGGCAGCCAGAGCTATCCGTCGCCCGCGGCCGAAGCGGACGCCGACGGTTCGACAACTGTGTATTTCGGGCCCGAGCAGCCAGATGGCGTCAAACGCGGCAACTGGATCCAGACCGACCCGAAGAAGGGTTGGTTCAATATCCTGCGACTCTACAGCCCGTTGCCGTCCTTCTTCGACAAGAGCTGGCGGCCGAGCGAGATCGAGCTGGTGAACTAGGCTGGCGATGTCTGCTCTGGGTCAAAGGCAGACCTAATACAGCGTCGTAATTTGAGTCCGCTTTGCCCCCGAAAGCCGACATCCAGACAGATGTTGCTGCTGACGGATTAGTTGTGATTCAAGCTCAAAAAAACAGCTTCGAATCATGCGCTACAAACTCACTGACAGTGAATGGGCCAACATTCCGCCAAAACGAAACCGCAAGGACGCAATCTGCTTCAGCCCGCACCTCTAACGCCAGATCTAAAGGGCGGTCAGTCCCAGCAGCAGGGCCGCCTCCCCCGCCAAAACGCCTGCCGCCAAGCTGCGCCGCGCAAGCAGAAACGCGGCGATCGCAACCGCGAAGGCCCCGAGCCGCAACCAAAGCGGCACATCCGCCAAGGCACCTGCAGGAAAGAACACTAGGCGGGCAACGAGCCCGGCAATCAAGGCGGTTGAGACCGCACTGACCCAACGCAGGACCTCGCCTTCTTCATCGATGGATTGCGAGAGTGCGACGCCAAAAATGCGCCAGGGGGCGGTGGCGCAAAAGCCCACAATCAGCAGAAACACATATGCCCAAAGTCCCTCGCCCATGGTCAGCCTGCCTGCTTTCGCTCGCGCCAGCGCAGGGCTGCATAGGCCACGCTGCCGCCGATCAAACCTGTGAGCGCTAGGTCGAATCCGGGCGCCGCAACAAACAGGATCGGCCCGAGAACAAAGCCGATTCCCAAAGCGATCCCATCACTGAAATCGCGCGAAACGGCGATCAGCGCGAGAAAGAAGTAAATCGGTGTGAGAAAAATCAACGCCGCCGCCACTGGAAGGGAAACAGTTGACGCCAGGGCGAACCCCACAGCGGTGGCGATCAGATTGGCCACGAACAAGGTGCCGGCAAATCCCACATAGTACGGAATCCGTAATTCGCGGGGGATCGGCGGCAGCCGGCGCATCGACTCGACCCACACGGTTACCGCGATGACATGTGCCAGGGGGTAGAGCAGCCAGTGGGGAGTCTTCTGCCCGCGCAGAAGTGGCAATAGCGAAGCCGTCAGTGGCAGTAGCCTGACGGCGGTCAGCGTGACGGCGACGAAGACTGCGGCAAGCGTCAGCCCTTGGCCGACTTGATCGGCAAGCACGACCTGGCCCGGAAGTGCAAACACGGTCGCGGAGACGAAAATTGCCTGGACCATGTCGAATCCCATCTCGCGCGCCAGCGCGCCGAAACCGACAAAGGTGACGATCACAACGAGTATAGAGACAGAGGGCGCTTCGATAATGCCCCTCAGAAAGGCACGCCGGGGCGTGGCATCCTTGGTCCAGCCGGCTATCTCGTCAGGCGCGCTGGAGTCGGCCGCCAAGGACTGGTCTACCGGACGGGAAGCGGAACTTTAGGCACGGGGCTCGAACCAGTCTTACCCGGCCCTCCGCGCTTTTGCGGCTTGCCCTTCTTGGCCTGGCGCGCGCGGGGCTTGGATGGCCCAGGGGGCTTCTTCTTCCGCCCGCCGCCCTTCTTGCCGCCGGATGGCTTCTTCAATGGCGTCTTTGGTTCCAGATATTCGAACGCCAGCTGCTTGC
>Ga0209633_10000469_pt1 | contig 46658 bp, 45 predicted proteins | sample Cruoilmetagenom1_FD_187290 | JGI IMG/M metagenome (GOLD analysis project Ga0209633, IMG submission 187290) | Oil polluted marine microbial communities from Coal Oil Point, Santa Barbara, California, USA - Sample 1 (SPAdes) (version 2) | ecosystem: Environmental > Aquatic > Marine > Oil seeps ... | reverse complement strand
CATTCTTAATTTCTATTTCAATTTTCGATTTAGATAAATGCCTGCAAGATGTTTTATGATATTTTTTGCCGGATTTAGTAATGTATACTGTTTGAGAATAGGAGAGTGAAGTTAGGAGAAAAAAGATAACAAGTACTGGGGATATGATTTTTGATTTCATTTTTCTTTTTTCAATTTAGTGATGAATATATTTTAATAAATAAGTTTCCCCAAACCCTAGATTTTACTGAAAAACCCTCATCCTTTCATAGGAACACATTTTTAACTTAAAACAATTATATTAAATAAGCAATAGTTTTAAATATCTACAACTTGTCTTAATTGCTCTATTCATCATTTATTATTAGACTACATTAAATTCCAAAAGAATTAAATTATATTTTGAGTGTATTGTGTTAATTTATAATTATTGATGATTAAAAAAATATTTATTAAGTTATAATTGTTTTTTGTATAAATAGCAAAAACGTAATATTCTCCAAAATAGTCCAATGATAGAATTAAATACTTTTTTGGGATCAAATATTTTGTGTCAATTGAATTGTGTAAATAATAATAATGTTAATGGTAAACGAGGAATCCGAAGGGATTATTATATTGATGATGGACCAGAAATACTTCATGGAATATCAACTATACGAAAATACTGAATGCACGAATAACGTTATGTAAATAAATCAACAAGAACCAATTTGATGGCTATGTCTCAACATGACACGCGGTTAGCTTTTTTTGGAGGATAAATGAAGCTAAGTAGTAAATTTAATGTTATAACAGCTCTAATTATTTCTTGGCTAGTCTATTTAATAGTTTTATACATAAAACCTGAAATTGTTTTCACTTCACCACCGGACGCTCAATGGTGGTCAGCATTATCAATATTGGTTGCTTTATCATTTGCAATATTGGCGATGAATTATTTTAAATCTAATGAAGTCTATGAACTAAAAAAGCAAATAGGTGACAATCAAAAAAAATTGAGAAGTGTAATTGATATGATTTCTGTACTTACCGATATGCACAATTTTAGTGAAAATAAAAGCAGAAATGATTGGGATAATGTCTTATTAAAAATAGAAAATTTGAACGAATTGAATCTAATAAAATCTAGAGACTTAAGAATATGGTCTAGCTTAGCTTGGAGAAAGGATTATTTGGATATTTGTCAAGAAATTAGAGAAAAAGCGTATGAAATTGATAAAAACGATTTATGGAATTCTACATATTTAGCTAGCATACTCTCAATTAATGGCGGTGATGAACATCGAATTCTGAGTCTTGTAAATGATATTGATAAAACTAACAATTACAAAGAATTCGCAATGGCTCAAGCAGTTTTAGGACGCATGTATGCAAAGAAAGGAGATTTCTCAAACTCAGAAAAATGTTACAAAAGCAGTGTCAGTATAAATAGAGCCCATTGGCATTTTAAAGGATTAGTATTTGCTTTGATCTGCAATGGAAAAATAGATTTATTAAAGAAAACTATAGGTGAATGGGAAGGTGATCCTAATAGTGTATGGAATAAAAACAATACACCAGAAAGGGAAATATTTAGAACCTTCAGTAAACTATTTTACAATAGTACACTTTTTGATGATTTTTATAAATATTTCTCAATTACAAGAATCCATAAAATTACTCAACAGTACATTGATGCCTATAGCAAATTTAATTGCTTCAATTTATATGAAAATCTAAAAAAATTAGATTATGATAATGAAATACTGAACGCATATTTAACCTATTATATCTATTTGGGTACAGATGACGCAATGGCTGAAAAAGCATTAGAAAACGATATAAGATTTTCTAAAATATCAACTATGATTAAGAGTAGGTGACCAGAAAGCTAACCATTTATTCCGGTTAAAGTCAGGAGGCACTATAAAATAGTTTGCATTAAATCATAAAAAATATTTAATAGAAAATAGAATCAATCTGTTATTAACAGTCCCAAATAAAATAGATGACAAAACCTTATTATTCAAAAATAAACGGTAATTATCATTCAGCTTCGCCTGGAATGTTTCTATTTCTTCCTGACCTTCAAAGGGAGCTGAATTCTCTTGTTAAAAAAGATATTGCTGAGTTAAAAGAACCTTTTTTTCAACAAATCGCAACTTCATACCAATATGCACATAATTCTTTCTACTCTGATGGTCTTAAAATATGGCGAAATGTTATAAAAGTTTATTATGAATTAGTTGAGCTTTGCGTACAATTCGGTAGGCATCAAGAAATGTATGAGTTATATGGGATTATGAATCTATTCTTATCTGAAGGGCAACAGGAATTATTTTACTGCAATGAACAAATTGAATCAGCTAATAAAGAAAACATTGAAATATTGTTAAAGGTACATTGCGATAAGTATCATACTATTTATGAATCGTTATTTAGGTACTCAATCACACTTGCTAGTTACTGTTTAGATATAATCTCTGAAAATAATGACGTTTTAAAAGAATATGAAGAATTGTGTAAAGATGATGTATCCTATAAAATTAAAAAAATCAAAAATTGTAAATCGTATACCTTTAATAATGATTTACTTTTTCTGAGTAAGGGAGTTAGACCTATTATAAGAAATTCTATTGCACATAAAACATTTGAGTATTTAGAAAACAATAGTATAAAATTTATAAATCGTAAAGAAGTTTTAGAGTTAAAACTGTTTGAAATAAAAACTATTTCTGAAGAACTTTATATTAACTATTTAGCCCAATTTACTGCTATTACTTTGTTTGCATTTGACAATATTCATAAAATTGACATAGGCAAGATTAAAAGGTATTCCAACGACAAGCAATTAAGAATTATCATTGATCAGGAATTTAGAAGATTATCTTTTAATCCAAGTAATATAGAATTTCAAAATGACCTATTAAAGTGTGAAGTAAATGCACCATTAGGTTGGAATTCTCCAAGGGAGATTATGGGTAATTTAGGCGAAGGTAACTTTTATCAAAAATCTGAACCAGTAAATCTAAAAGAAACAATCCTGAGTATTATATATTATTTTGCTGAATTAAAGACAAGATTCAAGAAATGTCAGATTAATGTTTTGGAATTCGCAACTGGTGAATTGATTGGATATGTTATAGTTAATTTAGCTGAGTGGACTAAACTATATGATGGTTCTCCTGGTACAGATATTTTAGATAAACATATAATTCGTTGTACATTAAAATAATATTTATATAAACAGCAGCTCAATCCGTACACCGAAAATCATAAGTGCGAACTGGTAAAAGTATATTGTAGAGTTTTCAATTAAATTATAAATAAATATTGAGTAATGTGTTCAGAAAAACTGAAGGTTGAGAAAAATGACCAGCAAACATGTTAGTAATTATAGTGAGCTGTTTTAGCTCGGCATTGTATTTTGGGGTGACGGATTATTAGCCACGCCGTTATGTATTTAATAATATTATGATAAAAAAAACGTTTGAAACTGATCAGGAAGCACAACTTTTATTAAAGCAAAAGCTCCCAAAAAATTGGTTGATTCGTGAACAAAAACCTGATATACATATAGATTATTTTATTGAAATTGTAGAGAACGAACTTCCCTCTGGAGTTATGTTTTGTGTACAACTTAAAGGATCACGTCAATTAAATATTAAGAGAGATATTGTAAAACTTCAATTTAAATCAAAACAGCTTTCTTATTACCTAGAAAAAATAAAAAATCCTGTATACTTAATAGTTGCAGATGTTAATAATAATGAATGTTACTGGTTGTTTCTTCAGGAATACATTAAATCTAATATTAAGCCTCTAGTCTTAAAAAATCAAAAAAATGTCACTCTAAAAATTCCAAAGGTAAACACTTTAAATAATATTAAAAAATTTCAAGAACAAATTTATTTAGATGAAAAATATATAAGAGAATTATTCCCATCTTCAATTCCAGCAGCAATTTATGCACAAAAAGAACATTGGAAAAAATTAGATCCACGCATTGATGTTGATATTCATCATAGTGGTACCAATACATCGTTTAAATTTAATCCCAAAGAAAAAATCAATTTTTCTTTTCATGTAAAAAAGAAAAAACCTGATAAGTTTGAAGAAAAAATTGAGGAGGCCTTAAATAAAGGAACTGCCGTTGAATTTGATACAAAAGACGTAGAGGTTAGAGGATCAGATTTACTGTCAGAACTTATGAATGATAAAAATGTTGAAGGTAAAATTTCTATAAAACCTTCTCGTTGGGTGAATGGCAGTGTTTTACTCGAAACTATTGATAAGAATAATAATTCATCAAGTATTCTTTATAACGTTAATGGTAAAATATTTATTGGGAAAACTGACTTTAAATTTGAGGGGGAATTAGAAAATGCACCATTTAAATTGACATTATTAGCCCCTTTTCGAGCTAATAAGAATAAAATGATTGCAAATGTTGAAATGGTATTTGATTATAAAAAGTGGATAAATAAATCTATTATTTTTCTTCCATACAGAGAGAGACTTTATAACTTATTTAATGACTTAAACAATGGACTTGAGCTTATTGTTCATATTGATTTTGAAGGAAACACACTCTATTCTACAAAGAAGGCCTTTCCACCTGAACCAATGATTCAATCTGTACATTCATTTTTTCAATTGATTCATCAAGTCGTTAAGATAATTGAGTATACAAAAACATACCTAATTCTACCAGAAGAAAAACATGTTACAGAGGATGATTGGGATACAGTTGAGACCATGTATAATATTATTACAAAGGGGCAACATCGAAAAAATGCAGAAATGGTTAAATTTAAAACATGGATAATTCCAGGCTTGGAAATGATTAAAAAAATTAAATCTGGTAAAAGTCTTGATGGTGCCATACGTTTACATACACATAGTAAATTTAGGTTATTTGGTCAAGAAGTAGAATTTGGAAATATGCAATATGAAATTACAAACTCAAAATTAATAACAATGATAAATAAAGATAACTTTATTACTTTGGCTGATAAACGTGAGTCGATAGAATTAGAATGGGAAGGTTGTAAATGTTCTGAATTGATAATTACAAAGGTTAATCAATAGAAATATAACCTATCACTCAAGCCCACCGCTTCGCTCAATTCTGCAATAGCCGGTAAAAAGTAGGTTTTATGCTTTATGCAAAATTGTAAATGATTTTTAAGATTTTACATAACCACCTAACAAGCTGCTAAAAGAATATGAAAGAAAAAAATTTTAAGCGATTAACAAAAATTCAAATGGAAATTATGGATTTACTTACCCAAAATAAAATTATGACTATTGATAGAATGAATATGGCTGCAATAGAGGAAAGAGATGTTGCGTCAAATACAAGATATTTTATGACAGATAATAATTTTGTTACCAGAAAAGATAAAACAAAAACAATTACTACAAAAGGTAATGGTTATGTAATTTCTGAAAAAGGATTAAGAGTATTAGAATTAAATCGTTCAATTAAAAGGAGAAGTGCATCAAAAATTTTACTTAAAGAAAAAAAATGTCCTAAATGTAAAATTATTAAATCCATTGAAACATTTGTTGATGTCTCAGGAATTAAAAATCCAAGAGGGAAATATTGTTCAGAATGTCATATAGAAAATAATTATGAAAGTTTAAGAAAAACTATGGATGGAAGAGATTATTGTTTGTATTGCGGTACGGAAATTATCGAAGTATCCCATTTAATGGGAGAACCACTAACAAAATGGAAAGATATTCATTTGGATCACATGAATCCGCTCTCTCTTGGTGGGCAAGATAATGATAAAAATACTGTCTATTGTTGTGCAAATTGTAATCTAAATAAAGGTAGTAAACTTTTTATGGATTGGTTAAAATGTTTGGATGAAAAATATAGAAGAATTTCAAGAGATGTTTACATTAAAAAACATAAAAGAAGTCCTGAAGAATTTAAACCAGCTCAAAATGAATTTACAATTACATTTTCAATTGAATAAATGAGTAGTTATAACCAGGTACTGTGTTAAAAAGCAAGAATAATAAAGACAAATATTAATTTATAATTATCCCCCTAATTTCGCAATGGCACGGCTAGGAGGAAACCGTATATTCAATAACGATAAATTTATTACAAAAGTCAATTCCTATCTTTTATCCTCAGCATTACAAAAATAATTTTGTTGAAAATAAATTTACTATCCCAGATGAAAAAATATAAATTGAAAGTAAGTTAATATTTTTGTTAGTTTACAATTAGTAGAATCTTCGAATAATTTTTGCTAAATAAGAATTTCTATAAAACCCATTTTCACTGTGTCCCCAAGGGGAAAGTAGCCAGCAAAACTACTTCGATGCCAGTGTTGATGGGTTTTCTGTTTTAGGAATTAAAATGGAACGAGAAGAAAACAGTTTACTTTTTAATATGCATACAAACGAAATTAAGAACCTTGCTGAGGTTATTGATAAATATAAATACATGTTAAAGCAACTAACTCAGTCTAATCATGCGAGTATTGATATGATATCGGATGAGAAGTTTAATGAATATTATGAATTATACAAAGGGCCTTTTGAGAAAGAAATGATTTTTGGTAACATCCATATTTATGAAAAGGATGAATTGATTAGTGAGTTAAGACAAAATATTTATAACCTACTTACTAAGAAAAAACAAGTATCAAAAGAGATGGGGTCTCTAAAGAAAGAAATTCAAGAAGGATTAAATGAAAATAAATCAATAGAGGAGTGGGAGGTCACAAATCAATCTCCCATTGATAATGGTGATACTGGTTTGGTTGTCAAATATGATAAAGTGCCAGATTTAGTAAAAAAGATGAGACATGTTTTAAGTAAAATTGATAAGTGTAATTTGAAAATACTTGAAAGTATCAACACTAAAATTAAACGGGCTGAGTTTATCGATGGATTACTTCTAGAAACTTATCCAGAAATAATTAATAAAAAAATGTTACTTAAAAGTCGCGATTCGATTATTCGTTATACGACTCCCAGTAAAAGAATAGAACTTTTTGGCTCATCGAAATAATTTTAAATCCAAGTCTCACCAGATTAGGGGGATTCTTTTTAAAATCCCCCTAAAATAATACTTGTTCCCCTAGTACAATCCCCCCTACTTTTCTTGCACTAAAATTATACATGTGCAAAATATGACTTCATCTAAATTAAAATTCCAGATAAAAAGAAAATCTCGATTGATTTTGCACATGGTCAATTCGGGATTTTTCTTTTTAAAAATAAAAAAGCTCTCGGTCAGGAGAGCTCAAAATCTCATTTGGCAATGGGAACAATTGGAAGGAGATTCACATGCAAGGTAACAAAAAATCAAAGAGCAGTCTACAAAAATCTTATCGAAAAGTTAAAAAGTTATTGAAAGATTTGACAGTAGAATTAGAAATTTCTACTGAAGAAATCAAAGTAATGAAGAAATTGAGGCAAATAGCAACTTTTAATCGAAGAAGAATTCGTTTAGAATATCTCATGAAAAAAGGGGGATTAGCATAATGATTTCTGTCAATAACATCCCTCATCAAAACTGCATGTTTTTAACCAAAATAGAATCACAGCCAAGTTGTAGGTACACTTGGCTAAGAAATGATGGAGTTCAAAAAAGAATTGGTCATCTTGACCTAAGTGGTGAAGGGACCTTTAGTTCGACTAGGAAAAAGAATCATTTATTTAAAAAAACTCAAAGTCTGGGAGTTCCTCTAGTTTTATTAGAACATGAAAACATAAAGTTCAAATGGATTATTTTGACCTATGAAGGGAAAAAGTATACAACCTCAAGAAACTTTTTCCTAAAATTCGGTCATAAAATGAAGTTTTCTAAATTTGAAAAACAAGTTTTTTTACCCCTAGATAAGTTTTCACGCTCCAATGCTGAACGATTTGAAACCCTTCTATGCCATCAACCAAATTTATTTGCTGAGGAGGTGAGTTAATGAAATTACCTATCAATTTGTATAGCGATTGTAGGGGTTTGCTGTTATCTGCCGATTCTATTTCTAAAAAAATCAAAGTTATTGATCATCAGCTAATAAAAGAAAAATTAACTTTATTAATTCAAACCTGTCAGGCAGATTTATTAATTATTACTGATTTTATATATGAGTTAGAATTGTGCGAAAATGAAGGAGATTTAAAATTGTTGCTTGAGACCTATGGTAATAATTCGGATAGTGAAGATGGCTAGTCCGCAAAAAGAAAATGGACATACACAGCTAGCTAATGAGCTCTTAGAGGCAATCTTAGGCAGTCCATTTACACAGAGAGAACTAAAAGTTAACTTATGTGTTATCCGATACACATATGGCTTTAACCGTAAGAGTGCTGATCTATCTGTTAGATTTATCTCAAAATCAACAAGTATAAAATTTCAGCATGTAAGTGAAGTGATCAAAAATTTAGTGAATAAGAATGTCATTTTAGTGTCTGGATCTAAAACAAATAAACAAGGGCGCACAATATCCTTTAATAAAAATTATGATGAATGGTTATTTGATAGTTCCCAAAAGAGTGACGGTTCCGTTATTGGGAACAGTTCCCAAAAGAGTGACGGTTCCGTTCCTAAAAAGGGGACGGATAGAGTTCCTAAAATGGGAACAAAGAAATACAACAATAAAAACAACTTAAATACATACCACCCATTGCAAGAATTTATCAAAGAGAATTACCCTAGAGTTTCAAAAATAAAGACTCAATTAACACATGACCAATGTAAAAAGCTTACTGAAGAGTACAGCAAAAATCAGATTGCAGAAACATTAAACTCCATGGAGAACCATGAGAAATTATTGCAAAAATATAATAACGTAAATCTAACTTTAAGAAATTGGATTAAGAGACAATTTTCGAATAATGGACATGGTAAAGCAAATTTAAAGGAAATTATACAAATATGATTAACGTGAAAAAGCACAATAGATTAAATGAATTATTTTTAATAAAAAGCATTATCCAAACTCCGGAAGTTTTAAGTGAGCTATATTTTTTAGAGGCGAAACATTTTAATGAGTTTGAGAGAGAATTTGATTTTGTAAAAACTAGATTTTGGGATATAGGCGAGGTTAGTTTGACTGATCTAAATCTTGCTGGATTTGAATTACCAGCTACCCCTACAGAATATGATGTTTTGGATGTTGAAAAACCTAAATACTCATTAGATCACAATAAAATCATTTACCTAGCCAAATCTCTTTTTGATGAATATTTAAAGAAACAAATATTAAAGAAAATTAAAAATATAAATATTGAGATGAATATTGATGATATTCAAGCGGAACTCAATCAAATCATTTCAAACGTAGATCTAGAATACCAAAAGAATAAAATTGAAGACAATTTTATTGATGTTGCAGAAAAGGTATTTATCGCAGCAAATGAACACAGAAATAAAAATTCTGATTATGGAATTCAACTAAAAACGTTACCTTCAATGAACCAAATAATTGGTGGATTGGTTGAAACTGACTTAGTTGGCATTTTCGGCAAGAGTAAAAGTGCAAAAAGTACATTAGCAATGGAAATGATCATGGATGTGGCTGTTGATCAAGGGATTCCTAGCGCCATATTCTCATTTGAGATGAATCAGAAGCTTGTAGCTATGAAGGGGATTTCTATGCGGACTGGGTTGGATATAAACGAGATGAGGAATCCAACTACCTCAAAAATCGATGATAATACCTTCCAAAAATATGCTGCGGAAACAACAAGAACATTCTATAATTCGAATCTTTTTGTAATAGACAGTGTATTAGATGAATATGAAATTGAAAATAGAGTTAAGAAACTAGTTGATTCCAAGGGTGTTAAGGTAGTACTTATAGATTATCTCTTATTAATTAGTTCTCGACACAAATTTAATTCCACTAGAGAAGAATTAAATCACTTGTCGAAGTTTTTTAAGAGACTAGCTCAAAAACTAAAAATTGTCATAATCCTTGTTAGTCAGGCAAATGAAGAGGGCAGAAGTGCAGAATCAAAATCATTAGAACGCGATTCAAATTATTTTTTCCTTGTTTGGCATTTAGAACCTGGTGAAGAAGCAAGAATCAATAATCAAGTGTATAGAGCTGAAACAGATGAATTTATAGTGAAATGTAAAGGTATTCGGCACGCAAAAGGGAATGATTGGTTTGCAGCTCGATTTGTTGAGAATAGGTATAAGGAGATAGATGTTTATTCTAGAGTTGAAACGAAAAATCATACAAACTCTTTTAAAAAGAAAAATGATCAATGTTTTGAAGGGGAAGTTTTTCCCTACTAATAAAGGAATAAAAATATGCAAGAAGGTGATTTCAGAATATTAAATTCGGTTGCCCTTGGATTACCCACAGGTTATCGATTTTAGGAAAATACTGAGTTGAAGAAAAAAGTAAAATTATTCAATAAATGACACTATAGAATCAGACTAATCTAATATTATAATATATTAGTCATTAAAACAACTGCTTATTGAAACAAAACATTGCAACTTTAAAGAGAATTGAAACGTGAAGAAATCAACTACTGAAATTGAAGAACAACAGATATTAAAAGATATTGAAAATTTAGTTCCTTATGAAGAGATAGCTAGAAAATTTGGTATCTCCAAAAGCACAGTCTCACGGATCAAATCAAAGCACGATCCAGAAGTTCAAAAAGCCGGTTTGCTAAAGAAGCAGAAAAAGTTCATAAATCAGAAACAACAAGCAGCAGTTACAAGAGCAGTTATCAAGAGGGGTGATTTGATCATTGATAATTTGCTTGATTCTCTAAAAGTTATCCTCTACAACGTTTCTAAATTGCATCAAATAGCAGAAAAATCAGAGAATAGATTAGATGATATGTGTGATAATCTATCAAAATTGGCTGAGGCTGTTAATAATAAGTTTGATTTTCCAATAGACAAAAATGGAAATCAACCAGAAAAAGATTCATTAATAAAAAAAATCTACTCAACTTTAGGATTAGTCAGTTCATACTATCCAACTAATAAAATTTTAATCGATTCGGTAAACTCTATGAAATCTCAAGTCGAAACCTATCATAAACTGAATTTAGATTTGGATGCGGTTAAAAGTCTCAAAGAGTTCTTGGATGTATTCTTTGAAGGAATGAATTTGCTTAGTGATGAGAATTATGTTCTTCTGAGAGATTTTATGATTAGTAAAAGTGAAGTAGCTGAACAATTGTTTTCTTCGTTTGATAGTGAGGTTGCATGACACAAAATATAAACCAAATTACCCCTAAAGCCATAATATTTAATACTTCGTTTCGTAAAACTAATATATCGAAACTAATACAACAAGTCAGAATAATTAAAGATATAGAGCGTCCCGTTCACAGAATGACAGTAACGTTAAATTCTTCAATGAGTGGGAACCTTAAGACATCAATTACTCACAATAAAATATTGGCACACCTTAAATCCCAAATTAATATTAATTCTATCATCAGCTTAAAGGTAGATTCAAGAAGTAAAAAGCATAGCTTTTTGGGATTTATTGACCATATATTTGAGTCAACAACATCTAGCAATAACACAACAAATAGAGTACTTGTTCTAAATTGCAGTTTACTACTACCAAAATTATTATTAAAAGATAATATTATTAACAGTCCTGTCCTTTCTTCTCACTCCAAAATTAGAGAAGAGCTAGGGGATAGAGTAAAGTTTTTCAAGTGGTCTCGTGGAATGACTAAGGATGGTAAATCGCCATTTTCCGGAAAACCAGAAGAAGCTGTTAAATGGATTTTAGAAAATGTTCCAGCAACTAACACAAATGTTGGTAATGAATTATTTGCAAAAAGCTTTTTTGACCCAAAGAAAAAAGATTTGGATGGTAAAAGTTTATTGGATTTCAAATTTCTAAATGGAGAGTTTTTGTTTAGTCAGAATCTAAGCCGATATTCTGGACCAATACTGAATTATATTTACCAGTGTATAGATAGACAGTTTTATGAGGTGTTTTTTGATACAACAACTTGTGAGGATGGATTAGCTTATAATAAAATGATAATAAGAACTAAACCATTTTCTTTCTTGAATTATAAAGAGGGCATCGAAAATTCTATCGTAAGTAATTGGAGTTTTTTTGATGACTTAAAAACTACAGAAATTTCTTCAGAGGAGAGAATTTTTGAAAATCTAGGAATCAATGATTATGAGTTGAAAAATTTCTTTACTGTTAACTTTGCTCATTCTATGGTTGGAAGTTCTTCAAGCTATTTAGGAAAATTTGGACTACAATTTCCAATTATAAATATCGATAGCATTAAAAGGTATGGTTTAAGAGACATTCAAATGACATCGTTTCTGAAGAATGACCTGACAAATGAATCTAAAAACCTTCAATATTTGCTATCCAAGAGAGAAAAGGCAGTAGAGTGGTTCGCATACCCTTATTATGAATCCGGCCAGCTTACAATTATCGCTCGTGATGATATAACAATAGGACAAATTTTGAACTATAAAGACAAATTATATTATGACGTTGATAATGGGAAAACATTCCAAGGAGTTCAATATTACATTTCTGGAATAACTGAAAACTTTACGTTTGGTGATACACATACACAAACTCTTAGGCTTACCAGAGGTGCACCTAAAGGTTTAGCAGTTAATTGGTTGAATGAAAACAGACCATCATTTATTAGTACTGGAGAAATTAAGGAAGATGGAGCAAATGGGATTGAATCTATAAACAAACCAATTGGTATTGATAATTTATTTGATTTGGAGAGAACGGAATGGTTGGCCTAGAAAACTCATTAAAACCAGAAAAATACGATTTTATAAGAACCAATTTGAATGAAGGATATTTTGTATTCTTTGAAGATACTCAAATTCTTGCATTCCATGATGCATTTCAAAAAGTGCATGATATTTCAAGAGTATCGTTGCTAACAAATGAATTTGACATAAATAATGGACATAAGAATATCCCAAAACCATACCTATTAGCTGAGGATGGGAATATCAAAGAATATGGAGCAAAAGTTCTTTATTCCTTCATAAATGGTGAAGAAGCTGATATTGCCGTTTTGGGAGCACTTAATAAGTTGAGCAACTCTCATCTAGATGATGACCTTGGTGCAGATATGAATGATTATGATAATCTGCAGCAAAAATATATTTCCAGAAATAATGGTAAAAGGACTTTCATAGCCAAAGAAGATGCAGAAGGGAATTTATTTGTTTACTTAAGAGGGAAAGATGAAAAAGGAAATTTTTCTCTAAAAGTTAGTGGAAAAGACTCTCAAAAATCCGGTAGAATCAAAATTGAAGCAAATGGAGCAATATCTTTTAATCAAGTTGATGACAAAAATGAAATTGTATCTCAAATTATTCTGGATAACACTCAAGGAAAAGAAGCTGTTATAATTGGAGGTCCAAAAGTTCAAATTGCTAGTAAAAAGGAATCTCTAAAAAATATTTTATTAGACTTTCTTACAGCGATAGACAATATGAATCATAAAACAGCACAAGGTCCCACAGTTCCGGGACCTATCAATCAAGCAGAGTTTGAAAAAGTAAAAACAAGTATTAAGAATCTAATGGAAGCATAATATGACTAGAAAATCTTTAAAAATTGAAATTGCAGAAGGTGAATTTGAGTTTTACGAAACTCCAAATATTAATGAAAAGTCCAAAATTGAAAAAATAATGGTTGAATTGTTGGGTGGCTCTAAGGCTCTTGCAGATATAGATTATCGGATAAGGGAAGCGGCAAATTCACATAACAAACATTGTAGAGAAAAATTTGGTCAAAGTGTATATCTAGAAAAATTAAAAGAAATTGAAAAATTAGAAAAAGCTGGAATAACTAACGAATATTTTTACAATTTGTACAATGAGGTTAATAATAACCCTCATTATATAGAATTCATGAATTTATTAACAAAAAAGGCAAAAGCTGCTGATTATGGTCATCTTGTTGTAATGGTTAAGAATAATCCAAAAGGAATTAGTCTTGAAACATGCAATTTTATGATTTTGGATAAGATACTAGAGCAAGTTGTCAAGCAAAGAAACGAAATTAAAACTGAGCAAATTATTAACTAAAATTAAAAGGGAAATATATGGAACGAGAAATTATTTCAATTGAAACAGAGGGGAAAAGATATAAATTCTATAAAGACATTTTAATCCGGGATGCAATTAAGATTGATGTCCAAATGTCTGAACTTCTTGGTGGCTGGGACAAATGGTCAATGTTAGAAGCTAAGGCAAAAGAAAGCCTAACTAAACACAAAGAGCTTAATGAAGCAAAATACGGTAAAGATGGTTTTGTAGAAAAAAATAAAATACTAGTAGAAGAAGGTGAATCTGAAAAGGGATTAAGAATATATGGTGAGATTTATGATAATATTCATTTCACAACATATTACAGCCTAATTAAGCAAAAAGAAAAATTAAATGATATTGCCAAGGTAATTGTTTTAAATGCACAGGATGATATTGATTTATCACAAGTTACTCCTGATGAAATGGAGAATATATTATCAGAAGTAAAACCACTTTGGAATAATCCGCAACAAAATGACAAAGAAAAAGTGCAAAATGAAGACGAAAATTAGGAAACTATAAAATGAATGAAGAAAACACATTAGCATTAAGCGTACAAGCTAGAATACTTCCATTGCTCGAAGGTAAAGATGGACTTATCAGAGAAGTTCAAGATGTTGAACAACAAATTATGGGTGGACAGAATTTTGTAGGCTCAGATGTTAAAAAACAGCAAAAGTTGAAGGGGCTAATTTCAGATTATACTGAGATGCAAAATGATGTTTGGCTACACTTATAGGAAGTGGAGCGAAACTATCAAAAGAAGAAATAATGGATAGTTTCAAAGTTTTGAATAGTCTGGAAAAAGAAAATATAAAAACCGAGAATGAGTATAAAGATTACATAAGGGAAAATTTTGCATCCGAAGAATTAGTAAGTGGTAACTCTCTAACAAATAAAGCTAGAGATGGCTTTAGGGAAATGCGTGATAGCATAAAAGATGCAAAAGATGAGTTATTGCAGTATAGAAAAGAATTAGAGAATACAGAAGTTACTGCTACTAGTATGTTTGAAAAGTTTCAAAAAGCTGGTGGATATGTGTTTGGTGGGTTAGTAGTTAATGAAGTAGTTAATTGGGCTAAAACTGATGCAGCGATATCTGCTAGGGATAAGACATCATTTGATTTATCTTCACCAATTGGGATGTACACAGAAAGAAAACAATTTGAAACCTTTAAGGAAACTAGAGAGAGGGAGAGATTATTTCATGCGATTGGAGCAGCCACGGGAGCAGTGATTGGAAGTGTTATTCCAGGTTTAGGTACAGTTGCTGGTGCAATAGGTGGAGGCTACTTCGGTGGGGAAATGGGTACTTCTATTGCCGGTATTTTTAATAGTGATGTACATGCTGAAAATGAAAAAGAGCTTAAAATACTCAATCAATCATACTCTACGATTTCCGGAATGGTTAAAGCAACTGAAGGGTATGATATAAGTAAGGCGAGGTTAATGGCTGGTTATGGGAAAGGGGTACTTGGTTCACTTGGTTTAGGATATACACCCGAGCAAGAATTAGCTATGAGGAGTGTTTTTGGAAGTTCTCAGGGTGCTTTTGAGGAAGGGCTGTACAAAGACCAAACAACATTTTCTAGAGCCGTAGGATTAGACCCAAGTCAAATTTATCAAATGAATCTTTCTGGTAGAGTGACTGGAGCAGATTTAAGTATAAGTGGATTAAATTATGCAAGAGAGTACTCTACCAATCTTTATGGAGAGAATGTCTCTCCAAGTAGGATTATTGATGTATTAAACGAAATTAAAAAAATAAATGAAAAACAATTATCTCTCAATATTGATGCAGATTCTAAAAACAGTGTCGCTTTTACACAATTGCCAGAATTGATTTTTGGAAAGGATAATCCTTATGGTCGACTTGGTGATTTGGGTGGAGAATCCATAAAAAAATTAGAAGGGATTATGCAACCCAAAAGCGAAGCTCATGAAGCATTGCTTTATCAGGCCTTGGGGACAGATGATTTAATTAAATTTACGGAAGCAATGAAAGGTGGCATTTATTCGGGAGAGAATTTTACCAAAGTATTAGAAGAAATCAAGGAACAAACAGCTGGTGATAAAAACTTAAGCTACTTTGCACTTAATGAGATGATGCCAAATACACCGCAAGGATTTCTTCCTAAAATCACTGACCTTCTAAATAATGATGATAAATATAATTCGTTTATGAGAGATTGGGATTTGATTCAAGAAAGTATGGAAAATGTGCCTCAAGATGAAAAAGATGCTAACTGGAAAAAACTTATAGAAAAATACGAGCTTGAGGGGATAGATAATATTTCTAAAACAGAACGCGAAAATGAATTGATTGCTACAATACAAACAGAAACAGCAGAAAAATGGAGGGCTACAATATTAGAAGCCGACAAAAAAATGGCGGAATTTTGGAATACAATGGGAACATCTGCAGAATATCATGAAAAAATTATGGGAGCACAGGAAAAAGGTTTTGAATTTATCAATCAGTGGAGAATGCGAAATAAAGTATTTACAAGGGATGAAATTCAGAGAGGGGATATCTTACGTAATCAATCTGATGGCTTAACTCCAGGCGGTATGTTTTCACCACACAAAGAATCATTGAGAGAAGAATTATTAGGAGAAAGTATTAAAAGATTCAATGATGCTGTTGATAAATATGAATCTTTAATTGAAAAGCCACAAATGATAGATGTTCACCTACATGTTCATGATGATAGAATAGATGTAGCTAATTCAAACTTTGTTGTAAAACCCTAATAGTTCACTCGTCATTTCTTTGATTTTTATTCTTTTCTGGTGAAAACATAATGATAATTCCTAAAACTATTAAAATTATTGGAATTGTGGTCATTCCTCCGGAAGCATACTTACTATCAAAAATGAAAATTGTAAGACCACTTCCTAGAATTACCAATATTACTCCTAATAATCTCTGTCCCCCTGAAACACCAACTGATTTTAACTGTCCCGCACCACAATGAGGACATTTTGAAGCATTATCACTAACCTTACCACCACATTCATTACAAGAAAAAAGGGCCATAATTACCTCCATATGTGAAAATAATTGTTATTCGTTCATGTATTTCACCTAGAAAGAATAATTTTATCTTTTTTGGGTATTATAAAATATATTTACACAATAGAAAATTAGATGTATCCTCATCAACTTTTTTCATATTGTTTAACATAGTTTAATTTCTGTTTTTTTTTGTATTATTCTCTTAGCGTAAGTCTAAATTTATCCCTCAGTGCACTTACTTCATCCTTTAAATATCGTCTTTTTGTATTAGGAAACATTATAGGTTCAATATGGCCGTTTAGGACAAAATTCTTAAAAAACTGTTCTGCTCTATTATAACCTAAATATTTTGCAGCTTGTGTTTCACTCAACCAACTTTTTTCTTCATCTGCTAGTATTAAATAATCTCTATTTTTTTTCTTACCTGGTCCTATAGCAATTTCTAAATTTTTTGCTACTAGTTTTGCTGCAACAGCTTGTTCTTTTTCTGTGGTGATGTAAATCTCATTAAAAGCTTGGACTAAGTCTTTATCATCATTTTCTACAAGTTTAACAACATCTTTAAAAACTTGAACTATTAGGTGTTTTTGGATACGTTTTGCCATTATGACCACCAAAATCCATTTTCTTTTTCAATATATTCCGGTATTGAAAATAAATCTGTGCCATCATCCATAACATTATCTTTATACTGCTTAATTGTTAAACCCATACCTTCAGCAATTCCGGCAGCTATTTTAGCTTCTTTAGGATTTAATGTTACACAGATATTATTAAAGGATTCTTCCAAATTCCAACCCTTATCGGTTAGTTCGGTTATTTTTCTGAAAATATCAATTACAATATTTTCGTTTTCTTGCACCGGGTCATTCCGTAATAATTCATGAACTTTAAAGACTGGGATACTACAACTAATTTTGCGATTCATACAATACCTCTTTGTTTATTGGGTTTAGAAATCTTTGTATTTGATTCTATAATATCATATTGTTCATCTGTAATATTACTCGATAATCTAGATAAAATATTTTGAAAATCTCCAGATTTTGCATAATATACTCAAGCTGTCTTTTTGCTTCAGAATGACATACAATATTTATCTTTTAATTCAAGCCACCTCATTTTCCTTTAGTTTTCGTAATTCCACTAGTTGGTCGATTATTCCGGAAGTAATATTCATGCTTGTTTTTAGTAATGTTATAGCTAATAGTACATCACCCCAATTGCTTTTATCCTCCATTTCAACCTTGCTTTCAACTAATTCGATGATTTCATTTAATGAAGCTAGATTCTCTAAATATGTAGCTGAATAATTCTCTTCTTGGTTATGTGAATTTGGCTCAAAATTAAGACTTCGTACTCGGATAATATTACGGTCCATAATTACCTCACTATATTATTGATTTAATAGGTTAATTGATGCCCTCAAATCCTCAGCTCTAACATGGGCATAGATTTGTGTTGTTTTTATATCTGCATGACCTAATAACTTTGAAATTTGGTATATACCTACCCCAGCTTGAACTAACCAGCTCGCAAAACTATGTCGTAATGAGTGCCAATTAAGCTGTGGATTAACCTGAGCTTTCCTAACAAATGATTTGAATTTCTTGGTAACATAATTTGGTTTTAATTTTTCATTACTCGTTGAGAATACATATTCACATTTCTTGTTGGGTATTAGGTTTGCAAATATCCCTAAAGCAATTTTATTGAGTGGGATGCTCCGAATCTTTTTGCCTTTAGTTATATGCCCATGATTATTTAATGTAATCATGCCACCATCTAGGTTAACATGCTCCCATTTTAATGTTATCAATTCCATTTGTCTTAGGCCAGTATTCGCTGAAATCTCAACCATATCTGCAAATTGTTTATCATCAATAACTGCCAATAATTTGTCATATTCCTCTCTAGAAAAGAATTTAGGTTGTTTTTCTGGTAACTTTATACGTTTAATACTGTTACATGGATTTACTTTAAGGTAATTATCAGTAATTGCTTTATTAAATGCGCTAGAAAGATTTATTAAATCCTTCCGTGCTGCATAAATAGAGCTTGACGTAATCCTATATTTAATGAAATCATTAATAAGGGTAGGGGAGATTTGAGTTAGATATATGCTCCCGAAGTATTTTTTTAATTGATTAAATGTGTTCTTAAAAGTTTGAGTGGTTTTGTCTGTATGGATTGATGAAGAATAAAATAAATATTCTCTAGCGAATTGCTCTAACTTAATATACTTAACACCAGCTTTTTGTCTAGCAATAACCTCTTTTCTAAAATTAGTTAGAAATGATAATGCTTCTGATTTTAATTTTGTTTTACTGGAGATACTTCTTCTTTTATTATTGAGCTTGTCATCATAATAAATGTAGTAATAACCACTTTTGTGTTTGCTAAGAAACATTTTGACATCCTAGCACATAAAGCAGAATCATTAATGTTTTTTTTCTGATATTAATTTCAATTAATGACTGATTAATACCTTCCAGAAGTGAAGTCTGTTGAGGAATACTTTAAACCAAAAAACCTCACAACTCATTGAATTGTAAGGCTTTTGCGGAGAGGGCGGGATTCGAACCCGCGGTAGAGTATAACCCCTACGCCGGTTTAGCAAACCGGTGGTTTCAGCCACTCACCCACCTCTCCAAGCTGAATTTTTATTTAGTAATTTCTTAAATGCCGTGATGAATAACTTTCAAATAAGATTCTAAATATAAACATTTTCTGAAGTATTAAAAATAACTTCTAAGCTATTTTTAATACTTATTTTACAAATAATCATTACACCTAAAAAATGCACTTCTATCAAGAATATCTTTAGCTATTATTCGGTAAATTTATTTATTATGATTATTTTAATTCATTCTGTATAATTAAAGAATTATATGCCTACAAAAGTTATTTTGTCAATACTCGCAGTCTTCCTCTTTCAAAATCCGGATTTTGGACAAAATACCGGCAAATTCCGTGGAGTAGTCTCCGATTCCCTAAGTGGTGAAGTTTTATCTTATGCTAATATTTTTATAAAGAATCTTGGTATTGGTGTTTCCACCAATGAACGAGGATATTTTTTAATTTCTTCTTTACCTGCTAATGATGAATATGCCGCCGAAGTTTCATACATCGGGTATGAAAAACAGACCGTGTTTTTTGCAATACAAGCCAACAGAATAACAGATATTCAAATCAAACTATTGCCTTCCGAACTAGAGCTTCAAATGGTAGAAAAAATTGGGCAGAAGGTATATGGTGAAAATGTTACAGATATTGGTATACAGAAAATAAGTGCAAAAAAAATAGAAGCTTTACCTAAGGGAGTAGAATCGGATATATTTAAAGCTATGCAATATTTGCCTGGTATTCAAAGTTCAAGTGACGTTTCCGCAAGGTTTCATGTACGCGGCGGGGCAAGTAATCAGAATCAATTTTTACTTGATGATGTCGAGATATATAATCCGTTTCATGCTTTGGGTCTCTTCGGTTCCATCGATCCTGAAGTAATAAATAATGTTGAACTCCACATCGGCGGATTTTCTGCGGAACACTCCGGTAAAATATCCTCAGTTGTAAACATGTATACTAAAGATGGCAATAAGAATAGGTACTCTGGCCTGGTAAGCTCGAGTTTAATGTCTGTTAAAGGATTATTTCAAGGTCCGTATAAAGACGGTTCATTTATTATCAGCGGAAGGAAAAGCATTTCGAATACAGTATTAAATAATTTTTTGGATGAAAATGATACACCGATTGATTTCTATGATATTTTTGTAAAAGCTACGTATGCCAATGATGATGTAATGCCTAACGGAAAATTCACTCTTATGGGTTTTTCAAGTGGGGATAGAATTTTTAATAATAATCCATTACTTGCGGATGTAAAATGGGCCAACAATGCCGTTGGACTTAAATGGTTTCAATTTACCGATCAACCATTATTTTATGAAATTCAAGTTTCAATGAGTCAATTTTCAGGAGATTTAATTCCGAACCAAAGTGAACTAAGACCGCTTAAAAATAGGGTTTTGGATTATATGGCCAAAATAGATGTTTCGTACGTTTTCGATAATAAAGATGAGATTTCCGTCGGCTTAAAAGTTAAAGAAATTGAAACGGAATTGGTTTTGGAAAATTCACTGAAATTAGAATCGAATATTGGTCCGACAGGTACCCAGGCAGATATTGGAATGTATGTTAAATACAAGCTACTCCGCTGGAAAAATTTTAATGCCGATATTGGCGCCCGTTTAAATCTAACCGGTCTTTCGCGGGGAGGAGATAACAGATTTGTTGAACCAAGAGCAAGTTTTGCATATAATTTCTCAAAATATTTGTCGTTAAAAAGTTCATGGGGAGTATATCAGCAAGAAATTACTACATTAACTGATGAAGATGAGGTAATTACATATTTCGAACCTTGGTTAATTACTCCATCTTATTTGTCGCCAACTAAAGCTACACATTATATTGCAGGTCTTGAGTGGAGAAATGGTGATAATATGGCTATCGATATAGAAGGCTATTATAAATATGTTATTAACTTGCCGGGATTAAATGAAAATAAAATTTTTGTTAATGATCCCGATTTAGTTACTGGTACTAGTAAAGCTTATGGTGTAGATTTTCTCTATAGATTTTCAAGCGATTTATTTTCCTTGGCAACAGCATATTCTTGGGGCTGGGTAAATAAAAATATAAATAATTCCGTCTATCATCCCCGCTTTGATGTAAGAAATTCTGTAAAAGTATTACTTGAATCTGCAATTTATAAAGGATGGAAAGCCAGTATTGCTTGGGTATATAAATCAGGTATGCCGTTTACACAACTGACTGGTTATTATGATAAAATATATTTTGATGACCCAACCAATAGATTTTCAATATTTGGCTCTTCCAATGTTGCTCCAATTCTTGCTCAAAGAAATATTGCAAGATTACCTGATTACCACAGATTAGATTTTAATATTTCAAAATCTTTTGCAATCTCATTTATTAAGTTTCACTTAGACGTAAGTTTCATAAATATATATGACAGAAATAATCTGTTTTATTTTAATAGAGAAACCGGTAAAAGAGTTAATATGCTGCCATTTTTACCAACTGCTGTAATCAAAGCTGAAATATGAGAAACATCATTGTTAAAATATTTGGATTTTTGCTGATAGCATCTTTATTTGCATGTGAAGAAGATGTTAACTATAAAACAGAATTTGTTGAAAACGAGTCTCTATTTTGCATAATTAATGGAGATTCAAGCTTCCAAACAGCCGTAGTTATGAAAAGTTTTGAAGAAAGAGATAATACTAATAATAATCATATAAAAAATGTTCAAATTAGATTAACAGGAAAAGAACAGACAATAACTCTAGTAGACACAATTGGGGATGGAATAAATGAACCGGGTAGTTACTATTATTCCAATAATTTTAAACCCATTATTGGTGATGAATTGATTATTAATGCACAATTACCAAGTGGTGAAGAATTAAATTCAAGTGTTTCCGTACCGAGCTTCAATTTATTGTTTTTTAATTTATCCTCCTTTGTAATCCCATCAAGTGAAACAACAGGAAATTTATCTTTAACATGGACAATTAAAGGCCCATTGGGCAGATACGCTTATTTACCTGTACTAACCATAAAATATTCTGTTAATAAAATGGGAACTGAAGAAGTTAAGAATATTGAAATACCAATTGCTCATGCCGAAAGTGATAATAAATTTGTTCCTATTTATCCTAGTGTAACAAAAAATTCGTTTCAAGTTTTTAGCCAATCGGCTATTGATAGAGCCTTTTTAGAAATTGCAGGTGCGGATACTAATAAATCGGATTACAGAATAATTAGCGGAAATTTCGAATTATATATAATGGAAGAAAACCTAGCCACATATTTTGCATCTACTCAAACATTCAAAAACACATTCTCCATAAAAGTTTATGAGCCGATATTTTCTAATGTTGAAGGGGGCTTAGGAGTATTTGGAGCTTATATAAAAAGAGGATTGCCTGTACAAATTAGTTCATCATATGTAAGTTCTTTCGGATACAGAAACTAGTTGCTTACTGAAAACTATTCTGAAGATAAGCTTTTATCTAAAACTCTCTTCAGTTTGTCCTTGGCCTTCTGAGATTGCTTATAAATCGATTCAGATTTCATAAATTCATGAATTCGTACACCTTTTATCGCTGTGTTTATTAAAATATCAGGTTTTGTGCGTTTTAACTTTTCCGAAACAATAGAATTTTGCATTATTTGGAAAGCAGAAAATAAAATTTCGTAAGATGGGGGGGTACCGTTTTCGAATTTATCTTTTTTAGCCGAAACATCTATGGCAATTGTAAAATCACATTTTTTTTGTATAATATCGTAAGGTAGCGGATTAGACATTCCACCGTCAATTAATAATTTTTTATCAATCTCTACAGGTGGAAACAAACCGGGGAGTGAGAAACTGGAAATTACTGCTTTATGGAGATCACCTTTTTTTAATATAACTTCGGAGTGATCCCAATAATTTGTCGATACAATTCTCAGAGGAATTTTAAGATCTTCAAACGCTTTAGCTTTTATTTCCTCTCGTAATACTTTTAAGAATTTTTCGCCCTTTATTATACCACCGGGTTTCAATCCAAAATCAATAAAATTAAGCATTTTCGTATAGTCGGAACGCTTATGAATTTGCCAAAATTTGCTGTTTTTATGAAATATTAAGTCATCAACAACTTCTCTAATCTCTTTAGCCGGGGTGCCGGAAGCAAAGCTTGCTCCCATAATTGCTCCAATACTTGAGCCTGAAATAATTGAAGGCATGATCCCAAGTTCTTCGAAAACTTCGAACATTAAAATTTGCGCAAGTCCCCGTGCTCCCCCTGAGCCTAATGCCAGGCCAATTTTTTTCATAATTGTGTTTTTTCTTCCGGTGAATTGATCTTAGTTGTAGTTTGCAACATTTCATCCTTCTTTTTATCAGAATGAAATCTCATTGAAACTCTAAGAATTGTGTAGGAGAGCGAAAGTAATGCAAGAAAAAGTATTACCATAAATGCATAACTAGAATAAATAATAATTACCTCAAATGAAGAAAAATCATCCATTTTAAAGTAATCTTTTATTGTAATATAATTTAAAAATTGCCAAGTGATGGCAAGAAGAGCTAAAATTATTACAATTATGGATTTTGTTTTAAGCTTTTTGAGCTGTTCTTCCATGTTACTTTTTAACTTTGTATACTGAATCTAATATGGTTCCGTCAACCCATTTAATTACTGCTATAATAGTATTTTTATCAACTTTGGGTTTGGCCGGTTTCCCGCCACATAAATCATTTACTTCATCGTAAATTTCTTTAATTGTTCTGATAGGCAAATTAGACTTTTTCACTGCCTTTAACAAATCTTTTCTTTTCGGATTTATTGCAATCCCTCTTTCGGTAATAATAACATCAATAAGCTCTCCAGGCCCACAAAGTGTCGTTACTTCATCAACAATAACGGGAATTCTATCTCTAAATGAAGGAATTGCAAGAATCGTACATTTCGAAAACAAACAATTCTGCCATCCACCAATACCGTGTAGCAAGTAACCATCAGAGTGAGATGCAACATTAGCATTGAAATTAATATCAACTTCTGTTGCACCGAGAACTACAGCATCAAGCATAGAAGCAAAATTACCTTTGCCGTGAAAATTATAGCTGGTAAACGGACTGGTATTAACATGGTTTGGATTTTCTCTCATTGAGCGAACCCCATCCAGATCAAATGTTTGACCGTCTAAAATATAATCTGTTAATCCTTCTTCCAACATTTCGACCAAATATTTTGTGCTGCCGCCACGAATAAATCTTGCCTTTATCTCTTTGGCTTTCATTTTTTCTTTTAGGTTAAGAGCAAAAGCCAAATTTGTTCCGCCGGCGCCGGCCTGGAATGAAAACCCATCTTTCATGATTCCGGTTTCTTCAAAAAACTGAGCAACCAAATCGGCTATTAGCAATCTATCCGGACTTTTAGTAACCTGAGTTGTACCGGAAACAATTTTTTTGGGGTCACCTAATGAATCAATTTCCACAACATAATCAATATTATTACCTTGTATTTGCCAAGGAATACATGGAAAGGGGATTAGGTTATCCGTAACTACAATTGACTTTTCAGCATATTCGGAGTCAGCCAATGCAAATCCCAATAATCCGCAAGCAGATTTTCCTCTAACGCCGGTAGCATTTCCAAAAGGATCGGCAGTGGGGGCTGCAATTACGGCGATATCAATTTTCACTTCACCATCTTGAACAGATTGGTATCTTCCACCATGAGATCTTAATACTCCAAGACCTTTCATTTTACCTTCCGAAGCATATCTTCCTAATGGACCGTTCATACTTCCTTCAATATGATGAATTGTTCCGTCATCCAAATATTTTATTAAATGAGAGTGACAAGGAAATGATGCACTTGGGAACCATCTGATATTTTTTACACCTAACGATTTTATTGCATCAAATAATTTATTTGTAAGTACATCACCGTTTCTTAAATGATGATGCGTGGAAATTGTCATTCCATCTTTTAGCCCTGCTTTTTTTAATGCTTCTTTCAAGCTTCTTACAGTTTTATCTCCGCTTGAAGGGTAATCGATGCAAGAATTTATTTTTGGTTTAGCTTTTACTCCCGTAGGTTTATATTTATTTACACCTTTAAAGGGAATAGATTTAAATCCATTAACTACCGTTGGTACTTTTCTTCCTGCCGCGTTTTTTACTAATTTCATAAAAGTTCTCTATTAAAATTTTTAGTTAGAATATTTCCAATTGGGTTGTAATATTTTATTATCTACAGCTAGTTTTATTGTTCTTTCGGCTCTTTTTACAACCGGGGCATCAATCATCTTTGATCCCAATGAAACAACACCTATTCCTTTTGATTTTGCTTCTTCAAAAGCAATTACAATTTTTTTAGCTTTTTCAATTTCTTCTTCTGTTGGTAAAAATTCTTTATTTATTACATTTATTTGTCTTGGATGAATACACCCTTTCCCCTCAAAGCCCAACTGCTTTGCTTCAATAACACTATTTTTAAGAGCCTTCATATCATTTACATCAGAAAATACTGTGTCTATTGCTTGGATTCCAGCGGCTTTAGCTGCATTTACAACCTTACTTCTAGCCATAAAACTTTCAGTACCCTCATTAGATCTTTGAGTTCCTATATCTGCAGTGTAGTCTTCCAATCCAACTGCCAAAGAACAATTAAATTTTGACGCTGAAGCTATTTCGAAAGCTTTTTCCACACCTAACGCGCTTTCAATAATTGGCATAAAGTAAATATCATTTTTTATTTTAAAATTTTTCTTTAATTCCTTCACTTTTGTTTCTATTTGCTTAATTTGGTCGGCGCTCTCAACTTTTGGTATCAAAATTACATGAACGTTATGAGGAACAATATAATCTAAATCATCTAATCCCTTCGGAAGTTGATTGATTCTTACCATTCTTTCCGACCCATAAAAATCAATAGTTCTTAAAGCATTTCTAACTAATAATTGAGCAGCATCCTTCTCAGTTGGAGCAACACTATCTTCTAAATCCAATATTATTCCGTCCGGCTGATGTAAACCTGCATTAGGATAAAATTTTGGTTCGTTACCAGGTAAGTATAGCCTGCTTCTTCTTAATTTATCTTTTGTTGTACGATATTTATTTTTTGAATTTAGCTCTGGCAAATATTCACATTTCCAATCAGGATGTAATCGTTTAAGTGCTAACTCAAATCGTGCTGCAATTGTAAAGGGCAGTGCCCCTGCATCTTCAACTGAAATAATTGCATGCCTTAATCCAAAATGTCTGCAAAGATTAAAGATTTGGTCTTCAATTTGTGTTCCATACATTGACTGAACTTTACTTTTGAAATTCAGTTTTATTGCACCGGATTTTCTTTCTTCAATTTCAATAAAACAATCCGATCGAACTTTTGGACCTTTTTTGCCAGCAGAGGCTTTATTTAATTTACTCATGATAATCTCTCAATTTCTCGTTTATAGTCATTCTTAATAGTCCGGTGGTAACCGAACTATATGAGAATCTCAAGTTAAAGATTTCTCACACTTCCTGCTAATAATAGCAGGAAGATTCGAAATGACAGATTGTTTAAACTACTAATTTATTCATAAAATCTTTCGCGGAATAATTATTGCAGCTGAAGATTATTTCTTTTACTTCTTTTTGTCTATCTTCACTCAATAAAGATGTAGATAAGCCATTAAATTTATTTTCAAGATCATCCATTGTCATTGGTTCTCTAGGATCACCTTTTGGATATTCCATATACTCTGAATATTCTTTGCCATCTTTAGTTTTAACTACAACTTTTGACGGTTGTTTTGCAGGGAACATTCTCTCAAACTCTAAAGAAGGTTCACCTTTAATTTTATCAATAACTTCAAATATTCGTGGGTCATTTAATTTTTCATCAGAAAAAGATTCGGTTGTAATTTTTTTATCAACAATAGCCGCTGCCAAACAGTAGGGAAGTGAGTGATCGGCAGTTTCTCTAGATTCAGGACGATATTTAGCCGGATCAAACAAGATATCATAAGCTTGTGCAAATGCAGTAACTCTTATCTCATCGATATCCGAATAATCAAGATTATTATTTATCATTGCTTTCAAGGCACATGAGATATGTGTATGCGTCAATGCCTCAGTCGGGAAAGCTTTCATTCCACATTCAAGTATTTTGAAACTTTCGCTCAATCCTCCAATTAAAGCATCAACATCCCAAGACCAGCTTGAAAGCCCATCACGACCCATCATTTCTGTCGGGTTGACTCCTTCTTCTTTTGCATTCCAGCCAACGAAAGCATCCATAAAACCTTCTTTACCTTCAAAAACTTTTTCTGTTCCTGAAAAACCTTTTTGTGCCATTAATGCAGCAAATACTCCAGATTGAACAGCCATTGGATCAACAGTGTTTTTCATCATCGTAAGTTTTCCAGCAGTAGGGCAACCTATAGTATGATTGTGTGAACCATTTATTCCAATTGCATTTACCATTTGCTCAACAGTTAAACCTAACAACTTGCCAGCAACAATAGGGGAAACGAATTGAGTTAGTGTTGCGTGATGCCATTTTCGTTCTCTAACACCAGGTTTAGCAAATAAACATAGACGTTGTTCAAATTCATAAGCTAATACAATAGCAACAATTACATCTTCCATAGATGCATCAATCATCTCTGCAACTGCTAGAGCTGCAGGAATAATATCAGAAGGATGGGAAGGATCATCTTTCCAATAAATATCATTAAAATCCAGTGCTCTTACCATTAATGAATTAATCAGCGTGGCATTAACCGCAGGCAACTTATCTCCAAAGCCAATGGTAGTTGCTTCATTTTTTCCACCCATTTCCGTATATATGTCTCTAATAATATTTACATCGGTGGTTTTAGCGGCACCATATGCACAGCCAATTGAATCATATAAATATCTTTTGACTTCATGAACTACATTTTCCGGTAAATCTTCATATTTCAATCCGATTGCATATTCGGATATAATACGAGAAATTGATTTTCCCATAACAAGAATCCTTTTCTTATGTATTAAAATTTAGTTGTTTTGCCAGTTAGTCTGGTATAACTTCGGAAAGTTTAGGTAAGGTGTAAAAAAATAAAAACGTCTATTTTTGTTTTCTGTTTTCAATTTAATATATAGATCATTCGAGTTAATTTGTAAATTAATATAATTGTGATCATTAAAGCAAATTTATTATTAAAGATTTGCTTTAACCCAATTTTCTAGTCCGCCAACAATAACTAATTCTTGTGCAGCCATTCCTACAGGACTAAATTTATATACTTTTTCATTAAAATTTAGTTTGGAATTTTTATAATCCAACACAGCTTTTGTTGATGTCTGAACAGTGAGTTTATCAGAACCGTAATGTTCTTTTAAATCATTCACCAATTCAGGAACTTCAATTACTAAAAATCCATTATTTAATGCATTTCGTTTGTATGTTTGACTAGCGGAACCAACAATCACTAATTGAATCCCTCTATATTTTAATGCTGTTGCAGCTTGTTCACGAGAACTACCGGTACCAAAATTATAGCCCCCAACTAAAATATCACTTTCTTTTGCAACATTTTGGAATTCCAGATCATAGTTTTCCATTGCTACTCTTGCTTGATCTTCAGGTTTGAAGTCATCAACATAAGTGTATTTGCCAGGATAAATTCCATCGGTATTCATATTATCAATATGACAGAAGATTAAATCACCTTCAATTTTTTCTGGAAATCCATCTAAAATTGTAACTGGTTTCGATTCAATTGGTTTTGGTGGGTTAATCTGAATGGTTCCATCAATACCTGAAATTGGAGTTTCCCAATTAAAATCAATTTCACCTTTCATTGCAGAGTAAGCAACCACTGCTGGGGATGCTAAATATGCTTCAGCATTAGGTGAACCCATTCGTCCCTTGAAATTTCTATTTGTAGCAGAAATCCCTACCTCACCATCTTCAAGTAAGCCAGCTCCTAAACCAATACAAGGTCCGCATCCTGGAGGAAGTTGTGTAGCTCCGGCATCAAGAAGCACTTGCCAGTCGCCCCTTAATTCACTTTCTTTCTGAACTTCATTTGAGGCTGCTGCAACATAAAATTCTACACCATTTGCAATTTTATTTCCTCTTAAGACATCAGCAGCTTCTGTAATATCATCTAATCTACTATTTACGCAGGAAACCAAATAAGCCTTATTTACCTTTAATTTTCTATTTTTCATTTCGGAGATGCTGGTCATTGTTTTAACATTATTTGGACCAGAAATGTGAGGTTCAATTGAAGATAAATCTATTGTGATAGTCTTTGCATAATATGCATCACTATCAGTTTGTAGCGATTTTGATTCTTTTTTAAGTTCATCAATTCTTTGAATATTTAATCTTGGGTGAACACCATTTCCATCTTCATCTGATGGAACACCAGCAAGACCTCTTTTAGCTACATATCCTGCACGATTAGTTATCCATTCGATTGTAGTTTCATCAATAGGAAAAACTCCACCGAGTGCACCCCACTCAGTAGTCATGTTGGCAATGGTGAGTCGCTGATCAATGTTAAGATTTGCAAGGCCATCACCGGAAAATTCAATTATATGATTTAATACTTCATCATTATTAAAGTGTCCGCAAAGAGCAATAATTACATCTTTGCCGACAACACCTTTGTTTAACTTACCATTTAACTCAACTTTAACAACCGGCGGAATTTGCCACCAGGTTTTTCCCGTTGCCCAAATAGCAGCAGCATCTGTTCTAACAATTGGGGTTCCCAAAACACCTAATCCACCATACATATTTGAATGACTATCGGATGCAACTACCATTGTCCCCGGCCAAGCATATCCTTCCTCGCACATAATTTGATGACCTATGCCTCTTCCTGCCGGATAAAAATCACAACCCATTTCTCCGGAAAAAGCTTCAATCTTATTATACTTTTCTAAATTTTTTTCGCTTGTATCCTGAATATTATGGTCGAGTGTGTGAACAACTTGTCGTGGATTAGCAAATTTAGTGGCACCAATAGATTTAAATTTTGGAATTACAGCTCCCGTATTATCATGCGTCATTACATGTGCAGGTTGAATAGAAACAATATCGCCGCTTTGTACAATTTGATTTTTTTCTAAACCAACGGCAAATTTTTGTGCAATTTTTTCAACTAGATTTTGTGACATATAAACTCCGAGTTAACTTAGAAACGAGAAACGTTTAAACGTTAAGATTTATTTATGGAATTCATCAATTTTGTTGTTTTGTTCGTGTCATTACTACTCTAAGTAGAAATGACAAAGATTCTCACGTCATCCGGTTGTTGCCGGATTCCTCAGAATGACAGCATCAATAACTCATTCTACTTCTATACGCTAACGCATTTTGCCGCTTGAAATGGCTCAAAGCTAACAAAATCAGCATGATGAACAATTATTGACTCAACAGTTCTTTTGCCTAAATCACCTTCTTTCGAATGGTATGCAATGATGTGTTGAATATCAAACGGTAAACCAAACCTATCTGCCAAAGAAACACCGCTAAACGGATGACGTAAAAGTTTCCCATCTCTGCTGGTTCCAAGCTTTCCATCAGTAATTTCGTACTCTAATAATTTGCCCACATCAATTAGAATAGCTCCCGATATCAGATAATCCCAATTAATTTCCATAGTAAAATTCTTTTCCATAATTTTTGCAATTTCTATAGAAAGCTGCACTGCTGTTCTTTTATGATTCATAAAAGTTATATCACAGTTATCTATCAGTAAGCTAAAAGGAATTTTTTCTAAGTCTTCAGGTTCAAGAGGGGAATGGTCAATAGCGTATTCCCAACAATTGTAGGTTTTTTCTTTGATATCCTCATCTTTGATGAGTTCAATTTCCGGCCAAATATTTTTTATTTTTTCACGCATTCAAATACTCGTTGTTTTGGTTTTAAAGAAAAATCATAGGTAATTGTCATTTCGAACGAAGTGAGAAATCTTATAAAAGATTCTCACTTCGTTCCTCAGAATGACAACACTTGTTATTTTACAATTTTGCAATAACTGCATCTGTCATTTCTTGAGTTGTGCAAGCGCCATTTTCAAATACATCCGGACCACCGCGCAATTTCATCATATCATAGGTTTTAGCTTTGCCTTCTTCAATAACTTCTGCAATTGCTTTTCTAATTTTATCAGCTTTTTCTGTTTCACCAATATGATCAAGCATCATGCATGCGCTTAAAAACATAGCAATCGGATTTACAATGCTAGGATTTAATTCTTCATATTTAGGAGCTGAACCGTGAGTTGGTTCGAATACAGAAACTTCATCACCGATATTGGCACTGCATGCAAAACCTAATCCGCCAACTAAACCGGCAAAACCATCACTAATAATATCTCCGAACATATTTTCAGAAACAATAACTCCATAACTTTCAGGATTCTTTGTTAACCACATCATTTGAGCATCAATGTTTGTATCCCAAAGTGAAATTTCCGGATAATCTTTTGATACTTCTTTACCAACAGTTAAGAACATTCCTGATGTTTCTCGAAGAACATTAGGTTTTTCACAAACTGTAACATTTGAGTATCCAAACTTCTTAGCATATTCAAAGGCAGCTCTAATTATTCTTTCAGTAGCCTGTCTTGAAACAATTCTTGTAGAAATTGCCATATCTTCACTTTTAACATGGTCAAATTTTTTCATTTTCGGATGAGTTTCTAAAGCTTCTCTAACCTGATTTGGAGGATTGGTCCATTCTATACCACCATACATTCCTTCCGTATTTTGTCTAAAAACAACAGAATCTACAGATGGTTCTTCAAATCCACCTTTCCCATCTTGACGAATAAAGTTTAATGGATTACCTTGGAAAGCCTTACAGGGACGGATACAAATATCTAAGTTAAAATGTTGTCTTAAACCAACAATTGGACTAAAATAAACAAAACCTTTATCTTTTAGGGAAGGATCCAGTTCGGCATCAGCCTCAGCTTTAGGTTTACTCGTAATCGCGCCAAATAATCCTACCTTATGTTCTTCTAATAAATCAATTGTTCTTTGTGGAAGGGCGTCCCCTTCTTTCTGCCAAAATTCCCATCCAATATCGCCATGTACATAATTTGCTTCAAAGCCTGCAGCATCTAATAATTTTATTGATTCAGGAAGTACTGTTTTTCCTATACCATCACCGGGTAATGACACTATTGTTCTCATTAAAAAACTCCAACATTAATTTTAGTTTGTTAAGAAAACATATGAAGAGTTATTCTATTTAGCAACAAAATACGGTAATGATTACTAGCAAAACTCCGATTTTTGATTACAAATTTTCTGTAGTGAATAAAAAATACTGGAATTGGGGTCTCGAGAATATATAGATTTCACATCCGATTTATATACCCCAAAAGAACAAGACTATGCAAAAAAATTGGGAAGGAACGATTTAATATTATACATATTAAAAATAATATAAATTAAATTATTATCTTAAAATTTAAAAAAGAAAATACTGTCGGTACATTTCCATCTACCAAAAGACATATTAGAATTTAAAGTCAATTTGTAAACTTATTCTATTATCTAAATTTCCAAATATTTCTGAATTACCGGAACTAATACTTGTTTCATTCGGTTTACTCGTTTCTGAGTATTTCATACTCATATTAAAGAAATTTAAAAAATGATACTTTATTATAACATACCATCTCATACCTTCACCAAACATGGGTAAATTTGTCATAACGCCCTGGAGATCATTTTCAAATTCGTACAGGCGAGAGTTATAAGATTTGGTTTCAAATAATATAAATCTCGTTAAAAATGAAATTGAGTTGTGGATCGAATATTTCAATTCCTGATATGTCAAGAAACCGGTTTCCAAATTGGTGTTATTTAAATATTCTACATACTCAATTCGGGTTTTCCCCAATATAAATTTATTCAGCCTATATTTTAACTCAAATCTATAATTTGATCTCACTTCATTAACAATCTTTTCAGAAAACTGACTTTTTTCAGAGTGTTCTTTTTTTTCAAATTTATACTTCAAATTGATAGATGTTTTAGAAAATATTTTATTATTGTAGTAAGCCAAAAAATCATTTCCGGCAATTGGAAATAGAGAATTATAACTTTTGCTTATAGATTTGAAAATATCATAATATATGTTAAACCTTCCAAATTCTGATTTTATCTGTAAACCTAGATAGTAACCAATTTCATTATTAGTGTATCCGTATTCGCTAAAACCATTAGAATGGATATTATTATAATTAGGAGAATAATTTCTATAAGATGTTAGTAATTCTATGTTTTTTGATAAGGTCAGATTGAGGTTTGTTATAAAAGCTATTGAATTGTTACTGTATGAAATTTCGCCGGTGGAATGTATACTGTTGTAAAATATTTTAAAACTTAGTGACGAATAGGAAAAAATTTTGCCATTTAATCCGTAATTATTTTCTTTGGAGAATGGTTTATTAAATGAATTGGTTAGCTGCAACAAACTAAATTCATAATTATCTGTCGGATTAAACAACAAATTTGCTCCAACAACCGATTCTTGTAATGAGTTATTTTTTTCTGCTTCAGTTGACGTTCTGTGATAACCGGAATTAAATAAGTTTTCAATTTCATCTGAGTCAGATATTGATGCATCAATGTGCTTTTTAGAATAAAAACAATTTAGGGAAATTGTGTTATAACCGATTGAAAATGCAATCCCTCTATAGAATTTGTTTTCCTCACTTGAAAAAAAAGGAATAATATTTCTTGCCCTTTTGAGCGGCGAATTAATTACTTCAATTCCTTTTGAAAATGAGTATGGGCCCCAAAGTGTTAGTCCTTGTCCAAATTCCAAATTATAATCACCTATTATTATTTTACGAAAGAGTCCTGAACTTTTATATTCTAAAAATCCTATAAAATGATCATTAACCGAAGTTTCTCCTGCGTCTTTTTCAGAAAGCAGTCCAACTTGGTAGACATTATTGCCTGCTTTTATTCTTGAATAAGATTTTAACTTATTTCCCATATAATTTTCATTCAAAAATCCGGCTCGTGGTTGTAAATCTGTGATAATTCTGGATCTTAGACTTAAAAACATTTTACCGGATTTTTTGTAATCATTATGCTCAACCGAAATACTTTCGGAGATATAAAAAAAATATTTTGATAGAACGACTAAATCCGGATGAATTCCATCAATGGTATTTAGATCATTAACCGATTTAAATCCCGAACGTTTTTTCCTTTCTTGAATAATAATTTGAGCATCAGCAGGTGTAAAAAATGGTATCCTTAGTAATTGTTTTTGGGTTGCGGAATTTAATTCAATAGGGTTTTGCATTAAATTTTCAATTTGAATGTAAAACTGAGAATCTTCAACATTTTCTGAAGCATCACCCAATAGTTGAAAAATTCTGTCTTCAAAAATTGATAAGCTATCATTCTGTGCCCAAAACTCAGAAATAAACAATATGGTTATTATGATTATTTGAGTAATTCTCATCAATTAGCTATTTATTTAAAATGAATAATTACATCAAATTGGTGAGTCAAATTCAAAATAGGGTGAGAGGTAATCGAATAATTTAATGAAAAAATAAAATAGTTTATTCCAATTCCCGCACCATAGATGTTCGGTTCATTCATTATTCCCAACCTTAAATCGAAATATTTACTAATATTGTGTTCAACACCAAATCGAAAAGATATTGGATAGTTTATTTCTTTTTCCAATGCTAAATTGAGGGAACTGCTTTTAAATAAGATATACGAAATTCCAAGGCTATATATTAAAGGCAGTTCTATTTTTGATTTAGAATTTCTTACCGGATTATGTAGGGAGAATCCAATATTTAAATCAGCATATAATTTGAATAGACATCCCAAAGAAAGATTTAATGTTCCTGAACTTCCATAACCTTTAATTTTTACGGAATTGTAATGCCCGACAAATCCAAATGCAATTTTTTCATCTAGCGCAAATGAATACCCAATTAATAATTTATTTTCATTGTATAAATCAAAACCATAAACAGATGCTCCAATATTAAAACTTCCTAAAGTTGTAGGTTCAGTATACGCTAAAAAACCATTTGCCAACTGTTTTAATCCAAATGGAGAAGGGGAATAATAAATTCCTATTTCTCTGTTTTTTATATTTGCTAAACCTGATGGATTATTGAATAAAGAGAATACATCATCACTTAATGCTATATCGGAATGCGCTAAAGCAATTTGTCTTGAGCCGGGATTAGATTGGGCGTAAAAAGTAGATAAGTTTGGAGAAAAACATAAAATTAGTATAGCATAAATTAATATTTTATTCAATTTGCTTTATTATCATTATATGATAAACAAATTTAATAATTCAAACTACAAAGATCAATATTCAAATATAGGAAATGTGCTTAAAATGAAAATTGGAACATCTATTGGTGTTTTGATGTAGAAAAAAGAAATATAAAGTGTCAATTAATATTGACCCTTTCTATTAATAAATTATGATTGTAAAAGAGTTTTCAAATAATTATTTTCATATACTAATATGATATAATTGGCAGGATAAAAAATGAAAAAGTTAATTTTAGCAATTTGTGTATTAATTAGCAGTATTAATTTTGCCCAAGAATTAAATGCCAAAGTTACAGTCAATTACGAGCAATTGGAGAATGCATCTAAAGATAAGTTAGAAAATTTCGGACAGGAAGTTGAAGATTATCTGAATAATAATAAATTTGCCGGAGATAATTGGGAAGGAGACCCCATAAATTGTAACTTCTCAATATTTTTTACTGGCGGAGGTGCGCAAACTTACAGAGCACAGGTTGTAATTACTAGCCAAAGACCCGTCTACAATTCAGAAAATAATTCATTAATGCTCTTAATTCAAGATGCAAATTGGAATTTCGTATATGAACAAAACCAAGCCTTATATTATAACCCGACAGAATTCGATCCTCTTCAAAGCTTTCTTGACTATTATGCACTTTTAATAATTGGTGTTGATATGGATTCCTATGCACCATTAGGAGGAACGGAATATTTTTCAAGATGCTCCGATATTGCTGTTTTGGGTTCTAATAGTGCATTTGCTACAGGTTGGACATTAGAAACCTCTTCTTACAATAAAAGAGGATTGATTGAGGATTTGTTGAGGTCCAATTTCCAACAATTTAGAATTGATTATTACGATTATCATTATAACGGATTGGATATACTAAATGAGGAAAAAAAGGCAGGTACTAGAAATATTGTTAAACTTGTAAAAAATCTCGATGGTATTTATGATAAAATTAGTAGAATGAATTTACTGATGAGGGTTTTCTTTGATACAAAACATAAAGAAATATTTAATTATCTTCAGGATTATCCTGATAAATCAGTTCTGCGTTTGCTAAAAAAAGTGGATCCTTCTCATATTTCCACATATGAACAAGGATTGGATGATTAGATATCTATTTGATACACTCTATATTTTTTATAAATCTTTCCATTCATTGTTTCAGCGCCACGATTCATCATCAAATTATCTTCTAATATCCAGCTAGCTTCACCTTGCAAAATTCCATTTTTTGCTGCCCGAATCATACATTCGTAATAGAGTACACCATCAATTCCTTTCTTCTGATATTCTGGTAAAACTCCAAGAGCAATTATTCTGGACCAAGTCATTTTTTTCTTTTGTGTATAAAGTTTTAGAAATTGTAGAGGAAATAGTCTTCCTTTCATAGTTCTAAAAATTTGATTATAGTCCGGAAAGGCAAGGACAACACCAATAACTTCATTATCAATTTCTGCAAAGTAAACAAAGTCTTCATTTATTAGAGGTTTTAAGTCCTTTGCGGCTGCATCAATTTCTGCCTCCGACATTGGAATAAATCCCCAATTTTTTGCCCATGTTTTATTGTAAATCATTTTGAATGTTTCGAGATCTTGCTGAAAGTTTTTCAGATTAACAGAACGAATTTTCAATCCATATCTTGTTCTAACTAAATCAGAAACCCTTTTTATTTTTTCATTCTTGCTCATTTCACTGTTTTGAATGTCGTATGCGTACAAATCTTTTATTTTTGTAAGACCATATCCTTCATAAAGTTTGTTATAGTAATTCGGATTATATGCCATTAACAATCTTGGTGTATCATTAAATCCTTCAATCAATGAGCCCCATTCATCATTACTTGTTGGATTTGTTGGTCCACGCATTGAATCAAAACCTTGACCTTTTAACCATTCTTTTGCAGTATCCAAAAGTTTATTTGCAACTTCTTGATCATCAATACATTCGAAAAAACCATAAAACCCAATATTTTCTTCATGTATTCTATTATGTAAATCATTTCTAATTGCTGCAATTCTTCCTACTGGTTTATCACTTCGAAATGCCATAAACATTTCAATATCACCATTTTCAACAAAAAAAGGATTTTTAGTTTTACTAAGTAATTTCATTTTATCTACAAAAAGAGGCGGCACCCAGTTGGGATCATTCTTATATATTTTGAATGCAAACTTTAGAAATTTCTTTATATCTTTTTGTGAGAGTTGTTCAATTATGATTTGATCCATTTTTTCTCCGATAAAAAAAAAGCATACTTTGAAGTATGCTTTTTGAAATTTTAGCTGTACTCTATATTAAGCCAACTTCTTTGCCTATTTTCTTAAAGGTATCAATAATTGTTTGCAGATGTTCTTCTTCATGAGTGGCCATATAACTAGTTCTCATCATTTGTCTTCCCTGTGGAACACCCGGTGCGATAAATGCATTTACAAAAACACCTTCATCATACAATCTTTTCCACATTGTGAATGCAAGTTCATCGCTGCCTACAATTACAGGAACAATACCAGTCCTTCCTTCAATAACATTAAATCCGGCATCTAATAATCCTGATCTAATCATCTGAGAATTACTTACTAACTTTTCAACTCTTTCGGGTTCAGCTTCAAGAACATCGAGAGCAGCCAAAGCAGCGGCAACAGAAGATGGTGTTGGGGATGCGCTAAAAATTAAAGCCGGTGCATGGTGTTTAATATAATCAATCACTTTGGCCTCCCCAGCTACAAATCCACCTAATGAAGCAAATGTTTTACTAAACGTTCCCATTGTCATGTCAACTTCATCTACCAGGTCAAATTCACTCGCCGTACCTCTGCCGCCCTTACCAATAACACCAACTGAATGGGCGTCATCAATCAATAACTTTGCATTATTTTCTTTTGCCAGCTTAACTAAAGTGGGAAGATCGACAATTTCACCACCTGTACTAAACACACCATCACTAACTATCAATTTAGGAGTGTCTTTTGGTAATTTCCCTAATACTCTTCCTAAGTCGGCCATGTTATTATGTTTGTATCTTAATAACTCAACAGTGGCGCCTCTAGCAATAAGATTTCCGGCAACTATACAAGCATGATTATCCTTATCAGATATCAAATACTCTCCTCTTTGAACTAAAGTAGGAATAATTCCTTGAGCAGTTTGGTAACCAGTACTAAAAAGTAAAACGGATTCCTTACCTAAAAATTTTGCTAATCTTTCTTCTAATTCAATGTGTAAATCAATTGTTCCGGTTAAATATCTCGATCCGGAACAGCCAGTTCCATATTTATTAATTGCTTCAATTGCTGCTTCTTTAACTTTAGGGTGACCGGTAAGACCTAAATAGTTGTTGGAACCTGCCATAATAATTTTTCTACCCTCAATTGAAACAACAGGGCCTTCATTTTCTTCAACAGCTCTAAAATACGGATAGACTCCTGCAGCTTTTATTTCATCCGCCCTGGTAAAATCATAGCACTTTCTGAATAAATCCAAATGATACCTCCACTTCAAGTAAACTTTATTTGTATATTTGTATAACAATTTTATTCGAACATAAAAAAGTATAATTATATCCTTAAAAAATCAAATTAAAACGCCTCATGGAAATTAAGAAAATAGCTGTTGTTACGGGTGGAACAGGTTTTGTCGGAAGCCATTTAGTAGATTTACTTTTAGTAAAAGGTTACGAAGTTAGGTGTATCGTTAGAAAAACAAGTGATTTAAAATGGCTAAATGGAAAAGACGTACAAATATTTAATTGTGGACTGTTTGATAAAGTAGGTCTGGAAGAAGTATTAAGAGATGCTGACTTTCTTTATCATGTTGCTGGTGTAGTTAGATCAAAAACGAAGAATGGATTTTACAAAGGTAATGTTGATACGACAAAAACACTTTTAGAAGTTGTACAAAATGTAAATGAAAACATTCAAAGAGTTGTAATTGTTAGCAGTTTAACCGCTTGCGGACCATCGCTTAATGGAAAACCTTGTGATGAAGAAACAATACCTAATCCAATAACCACATATGGTAAGAGTAAATTAGCCGAAGAAAAATTAGCTCAAAAATATATGGAAAAAATTCCCATTACAATATGCAGAGCACCGGCAATTTATGGGGAAAGAGAAGCTGATATTTATGCAATGTTTAAAGGGGTTCAAAAAGGAGTTATGACCTTAGTTGGATTCAATGAAAAGAAACTTAGTTTAATTCACGGTAGAGATTTTGTAAATGGAATTTATCTTGCGGCAAATTCTGAAAAATCTATTGGGGAAATATATTTTATTAGTTCGGAAAAAATATATAATTGGGATTCGGTAAGTACAGCCATGGAAGAAGCAGTAGGGAAGAAAGCACTAAGAATTAAAATTCCTCATTTTCTAATCTTTCTAATTGGCGGAATTTCTCATTTATTAAATTACTTCAGTTCAAAACCCGCAACATTTAATTTGGAAAAAGCAAAAGATTTTGTTCAAGAAAACTGGACATGCGATACGTCAAAAGCGAAAAGAGATTTTGGATATTCTCAGGAAATTTCTTTAGAAGAGGGTATGAAAAGTACTGTTGATTGGTATAGAGAACATAATTGGTTATAATCGATTGAATTTCTGGAATACAAAAGATGAGAATCACAGTTTGTGCAGTCTGAATTTCCAAAATTTTTAATTAGACTTTTCAAATAAAAGATTTTTTGCATCTCGTTTACTAGCTTACACTCATATTCTTTTTTTCGGTTTTTTATTATAAAAATACTTTTTAGTTTTGTTGATCTTTTACATGTTAGATAATCAATATGCCAGTGCAGTTTTTTCTCTTTTTTAACATGTCTTTTTATGCGCTGCTCTAAATTTTTTTGGGCACTTCCTATATAATAAAAATATCCGTTTGGTAATTTTATATGACCAAATTTTTTATGATTGAAAGTAAGATTATTTTTGGCAAATAATTCCAAAATATAAATGCCTGAATTATCAGTTGGCTTCAGCACCTTCTTCAATCCATGTTTTTATTCCTCTAATTTGGTCATCTGTTAACGGAAGTGATGTTCCATAGGGTGGGGGCATAATATTTACCGAGTTTCCTGAAACTGATAAATAGATTAGACTTTCCTGGGGTGCACCTGGAATAATAAGAAATGGTACAGAAAATAATTCTCCATACGAGGTTAATCTTATTCCTCCAGCATTATCTTCTGAATTATGACAGCCGCTATTATTACATGATTGATTAAATATTGGTTGAATATGTTCAGCATATTTGACATCTGCTAAAGGGATTTCAATATCGGTAATTTTAGTATCATCACAAGCAGATATTAAAATTACACTAAAAAGAGTCGCAATTATAAGGTTCGAAATTTGTTTCATATAGCGCTTAATTTTAAGATCAAAATTAAATTAGAATATCATAACTGTCAATTGACATTTTTTTGACCAAGTAATATAGTATATTTCTTATGTTATTAGTGCGGTTGTTGCTAAATAAAACTTTCTTTATTAATTTTGTATTATAAGTGATAATCATTTGGGGCTATAGCTCAGTTGGGAGAGCGCTTGACTGGCAGTCAAGAGGTCAGCGGTTCGAACCCGCTTAGCTCCACAATATAATATAATTTAGTACAGCAAATTAAGCCCTTATTTTGAGGGCTTTTTTATTTGACTTTTGTAATGTCTGCTGTTCTAAAGACCCACATCCAGCCGAGTTATATAAAAATGTATTCCCTTTAAAAACTTTATCTGTTTGCATTCTCAAATTTCTGTTTTTACTACTCTATTAATCTTATCGATTTAGAATTTGAATGGAATTATAATGAAAATTAATAAAAATACGCAAGTGCATTAATAAAATTAAGAGAAATATTAAAAATATTAATAAAATACTTGACATCAGTTAATCTATTTAATATGTTTGTTGTAGAAATTAAAAATAGGTTTTAAAAATGCATGAATTAACCAACTGTCCTTATTGTAATGGTGATTTTGTAATTAAAGAAGTGGAGTGTCAGGGTTGTAAAACTCTAATCAAGAGTAATTTTAAGGTGAACCGATTCCACATGTTTAAGCCGGAAGATCTTTTTTTTATTGAAGTTTTCCTTAAAAATGAAGGGAATATAAAACTAATGGAAAAGGATTTGGGAATATCTTATCCTACTGTTAAAAGTCGACTTAAAAAAGTAATCAATACTCTGGGTTATAAGTCAAAAAGTATAGATTCTGAAGACCGTGTGAAAATACTTAATTCACTCTCAAAGGGTGAGATTAATGTAAAAGAAGCTATTAAAAACTTAAGGGAAATGTAAATAATATAAGTAATGACGTATGATTTTTTTTAATAAAAAATAAAAGGAGTAAAAAATGAGTGAAGAAAAAAGATTAATTCTGGAAATGTTAAAAGAGGGGAAAATTACAGTTGAGGAAGCTGAACAGCTATTGGAAAAAGCAAGTTCAGGTGAATCATTTAATGATGCACCAAAAATTAAAAAACCCAATAGCAAAAAATTTCTTAGGGTTCGTGTTACTGAAGAAGACAAAGTGAAAGCAAATGTTAATATTCCTATTGCATTAGCTGAGGTAGGGCTCAATCTGGTTCCTAAGTCTAAGTTGAAAGTCGATGGAAAACAAATTAATATGGACCAAATATTAAAACTGATTGAAGAGGGAACAGAAGGTGAGCTTGTTAATATTGATGCTGAAGATGATGGGAAAAACTATAAAGTAAATATTTTTATCGATTGATACTATTTGTTTCTATTACTTTCTTTGAATTATATCGTAAAAGCTGTATTCACCTGTTGGTCAGAAACTTTATGGAGTTGAATATGCACAACTAATGGGTAAAAACGAAAAGTTGGTGCAATTGGAAATGTTTTTTAAATAGAAAATTTGTTTTTATTTAAATTTATAAAGCATAGAACATCGTTGCAGATAAACCACTATCTAGGGTGAATGTTTATAACGATTTCATTTTTCTAATTACTTTTTCCAAAATTATAACTTATGAATTACCTTGCCTTCCTAAGCATTGCCTTAAATAAACACTTTCAAGTGTTTGGGTTAATTGCCCAACCCCTGTAGCACTTTTGGCAGATGAGGAAATAAATAAGATATTGCATCTTATATATAAGGTTTTTATATTCAATTAATTCTTTTCCTATCCTTTACAGTCCAATAAAAAACAACTAACAACATGGAAGAATCAAAAAAAGAAAAAGGGGAAGCTCTCGAGCAAGATTACGGGACTGCATTTGGTTTGGAAGATGGTGGAGAGCTTGGTTTTAAAAAAACACTAAAATCAATACTTGATGATTTTAAATCACTTAATTATAGATTTCTAATCCCTATTGGAAAAATATTTAGCAGTAAATTACTGAGGAAAAAAGCAGTTCGATGGGTATTACTTTTTGGTTTACTTCCACTTGTTTTCTTTCAATTCCATGCATGGTTTAAACTAACCTTTGAAGAAATCATTTGGTTGATTCAAACTTATTTTGTCCTTTTTTGGGCTTTATACTTTTATAGTGTAATTAAGCCGGATTCAAATGTATGGAAGAGGGCAATTGGATATGCATTATTTACGGCATTCATCGGAATTCCGTTATTATTAATTAGTCAAAAATTACCTATAATTCAGAACCTTTATGCAAGTACTTACAGCGGTGATTTATTAACAAGATCACTCGGTTTTGTATTTGGCGTTGGGCTTTTAGAAGAAACCTATAAAGCTCTACCACTTATTATATTTGGTTTAAGGAAGGGGAAAATAAAAAATTTAAAGGATGCTACTTTTCTTGGATTAATGTCCGGTTTTGGATTTGCAACTGCCGAAGGAGTGCAATATACGATTAGTGCAACGGTTTCTGCACAAATGTACAATTATTTTAGTGAACAGTTTATGCAGTTTTTATTTAGAATTATGACGGGTCCAATTCTACACGGTGCATGGGCTGGGACGGTTGGGTGGTTTATTGGAGTAGCTGCAGTCAGGTCTGACAAAAGATGGCAGATCATATTTATAGGAATTCTTAGTATGGCCATCCTTCATGGTTTATACGATATTTTTGCGGGAACGATCTGGGGAATATTGTTGGCAGGCTTTACCTTTTTAGTTTTTATGGCATATTTAACACACGATCAAAACGAAGAGATCAATGAAAAAAGAGAATTTTCTAAATGATACAACTGGAAATATAAGATTTTTGATCAGTACTGTAGACAATTTTTAGTTAGTCGAAGATCTTGGTTTAGGACTTATGTATTCATAAGCTTTTGCAATTATATGAAAAGGCAAAGATGGTGGTTAATACATGAATAAATAAGTAATTTGGAAATGTGCCATCAATGATGCTGATAAAGAAATTCGATTCGAGAAAAAGAATAGTTAATATCTATCTGGATAACTTTCAAATATTTTCATAAGTAATTATTAATAGAATAACTACTAAAAAAAAAGAATATAAAATTAACGATGAGTTATTCTGAATAGAATTTTTTACTTTGTTTCTTCTCATGACTCATTCAAAATCAAATTGGTAGATAATGACATTACCTGTTGTATAGTTAAGTTTTGACAAAAAGAGAATAGATTCATCTTTCTTTTAAATAAACTTTCAAAATTAACACTTAAACACTACTAAAACATATGTTTATCTTATTTAATTAAAAATTAACCTTATTTTACAATTATTGCAAATAATCATTTAAGGTAAAAATAATTGCCCTAATTTAAATTGTCTGTTTTTAGTTCAAAAATGAGAAATTAGAAAAAAGATCAACCCTCCGAATTAAAATAAGAAAAAAAATGTTTTAGATTTGAAAATTCTGATGAAATCTTATTAATCTCGATCAGTCAATGGTTTTATAATAGAAGAGTTATTATTTTGCGAAATACCTGAACACGGGACTGATCATTGGAAATATCAAAACAAACCGAAAATAAATAATATTTAGTTTTCTTTTCAAACAATTTGTCAGCAAATAATTAATCTTAGATTAAGAAAAGAAGGATTTTGTTTTTATCATAAACCTTAATAACTTACACGTGTAAGTTCGATCGGGTAATTGAAACAGTTAAGTTACACTCATAAGTTTAGAAAGTAATCTAAACTTTAAATAGGGGATCTATTAGTGAAGAGCAATATAAATGATCAGGTTTCATCTATAAAAAATGAGAAATGGCATGCAAAAATTTTCTGAAGAATTAAAAAGATATCAAAATATTTTTGAAACAGAACTTAATAATATTTTATCTTATTGGAAAACTCACGCGTTAGAAGAAGATGGTAACAGTTTTTACGGTGCAGTAGATTTAAACGGAAAACCAGTTCTAACTGCAAATAAATCATGTGTACTTAATTCCCGAATACTTTGGACATTTTCAGAAGCAGCAAAAATATTTGATCGTGATGATTATTGTGAAATAGCTGGCGTAGCTTATAATGTTATAAGTAATAATTTTTACGATTCGCAACATGGCGGCTTTTTTATGGAATTATCTCCTCAAAATAAAGTTGAGAATGATATTAAGCATACTTACGCTCAAGCTTTCGTACTATACTCACTTTGTAAGTACTATGAACTTAAACAAACAGAATCCGTCTTAGATCAAATAAAACATTTATTTCAATTATTAGAAGAAAAAACAAAGGATCCAAAGAATCTTGGATATTTTGAATCATTTAATTGTGAGTGGATAAAGATTGAAGATAATAGAATGGCTGATAATAATGAGCCGAAATCTATGAATACACATTTACATGTTCTTGAGGCATATGCAGCATTGTATAAGGTTTGGAAAAACGATAATGTTAAACATAGATTGAAAGAATTATTAGAAATTTTCATAAATAAAATTATTAGAAAAAATGGTCATCTTGGAATATTCTTTAATAATGAGTTTGATGAGGTAGATGCATCTAAAGGTATTTGTTCCTTTGGCCATGATATAGAGGCTTCCTGGTTGCTTTGGGAAGCTGCTGAAATTTTGGGAGATGAAGAAATTAAAAAGAGTCTTTTTTCGCTGGTGACAAAGATGGCTGAATCTATTGAACGAGTTGGTGTTGATAAAGATGGTGGTTTATTTTTGGAGTCAACTAGATTTGGAAGTCATGTTAGAACTAACAAACATTGGTGGCTCCAAGCGGAAAATTTAGTGGGTTTTATGAATGCGTATCAATTAAACGGTAAAATGGAGCATTGGGAAACGGTTAAATTATGTTGGGAATTTATTAATACATTCGTTATTGATCACGAAAGAGGTGAATGGTATACAAAAGTAAATCGGTTGGGCCAACCTTATTTAATAGAGCCGGAAGATGATCCTTCACCATATTACAGAAATGACTGGAAAATCGATCCTTGGAAATGTCCTTATCATAATGGTCGTGCTATGATGGAGTTAATTAAAAGAATAACGTTATTATTGGATATAAATAATTACAGTTGATAAACTAAAACATTCAGAAAACAAGGAAAATATATTAATGAAAACAAAATTATTCCTTTATTCTTTTATTACTGCGTTAGGCGGATTGCTTTTTGGTTTTGATACGGCAGTTATAAATGGGGCATTACCATTTTTTAGTAAATATTTTCAACTTGATAGCGGAATGCAAGGCTTTGCTGTTGGATCTGCACTTTTGGGGTGTGTTGTCGGTGCAATAACAATAGGGAGACCCGGTGATAAATATGGAAGGCGGTTCATGTTAATCTGGATGGCTGCCCTAATGTTAATT
>Ga0209633_10000468_pt1 | contig 46661 bp, 38 predicted proteins | sample Cruoilmetagenom1_FD_187290 | JGI IMG/M metagenome (GOLD analysis project Ga0209633, IMG submission 187290) | Oil polluted marine microbial communities from Coal Oil Point, Santa Barbara, California, USA - Sample 1 (SPAdes) (version 2) | ecosystem: Environmental > Aquatic > Marine > Oil seeps ... | reverse complement strand
AAATGGCAAACACCAATTCATTTTGATCTTGGAGAACCGTTAATAAAAGATTGGATCTATTTCTGCCCATATATGTCGCCAGATGACAAGTATTTTTTCTTTTCAAGAAGATACAGTAATCCGCCAGAAAGTGGGTGGAAAGGGGTAACCAATGGAGAAGTGTATTGGGTAAATACGGATGCTATTTTTAACTTAAAATCGAAATAAAACAATTGCTAACATCTTGCATAATTAATTGCTTGGGTCTGTATGTACTCGGAAAATCCTTGCAAATTTTCCTAAGGTTCGGTTTCCTTTTGCTATTTTAGTTGCTTAACAAACGCAACTAACCAAAGGTATTCCAAGATCAAATCCAAATAAAACCCAATTTAAATTTTAAGCTGCAAATTGTTGTAATTCCACATAAGGTGTACCTCGTTTAATTACGGCAAAAGCTCTGGCCAGTAATTTATTTCTAACATTATTTAATGCAACCATTTTTGGTTTCCCTTCTGCTACTTTTTTCTTATAATATAATCTCAATTCATTGTCACATTGTATTGCTGAAACACTAGCTAATGTTAGTAGTGTTTTCATCTTTCTATCACCTATATGATGACATCTGTTACGTCTTTTGATACTTGTTCCTGAGCTATATTCAAACGGAGCGGTGCCACAATAACTTGAAAATTGTCGCCAACTATCGAATCGCTTAAAGTTTGAGGTATGATATAATAATTGACAGGCAAGTATCAAACCAACACCTCTGATTGTATTTAAAAGCGAAAAGTTCTTATCTAAAGAAACCTCAGATTTCATCAGATCTTTCATCCTGTTTTCAAGTACTAAAATCTGTTTTGTAATATAAGCGATACTTCCTTGTATACTTTTGCAGCAAGTGTCTGTAGATGGACTCCTTAAAAGTGATTTTAATTCTTTAAAACTATTGATCATACCTGTTCGATCGCGTACCAGCTGATCTCTAAAGGCTAGTAACCTTCCCAGTTCTTGGAGTTTGTTATCTCTAACAGTACTCACAAAAAGCTCTTCTCTATGTAGCCAGGCATAACGGGCTATCATGGCAGCATCCAACTTATCTGCCTTCCCTCTTACAATACCCGAAGAACGCTTTATTGATAATGGATTTTCTTCTACATATACTAGAGACTTATTTATCAAAAATATAGAAAGCTTCAAAGAGTAATTTCCCGTATTCTCAAAACAGTAAAAAACTTGTGCTAAACCAACTTCTTTTTTAACCCAAGATAGTAATTTAATAAACCCTTTGGTACTATTAGCAAACAACCGGTGAGAACCCCGTTTGTGCAAGCGAGCATCTATGGTCAATTTTGATACGTCAATACCAATTACATCTACATAATTTTTCATATTTTTATAATTAAATTAATAAGTGTTGCTTTGACTTTTACCTTTAATGGGTTCTTTAATAACCTGGTATTCCAAATGGTCCTGAGCAACCTAAGAGAGACAAGAGGACTAATACGTATGAAAGAACTACAATTCTACAAACCGTTTTAGTTCTCCTCTTGTTTCTTAGTAAAATTAATAAGTACTATTTTAATAGTGCTAAGTAAAGACAAACCGTTGGTAGTAATTTCACTAAACTAGAAAAACTATTGAAAATTTAACATCATGAAAACCAAAATAAATTTATCCTTAGTATTTTTTGTAATCGTTTTTATAAGTCATAATTTGTTTGGTCAAACTAATCAAAAGACTTTTGATTGGGAAGAATATAATAAACAGGCTACATCTATAGGGGGACTTCAGTTTTCACCTGATGGCAAACACATATTATACGCAACGAGGAATGCAGATTTTAATACAAATAAGTGGAATCGAAATTATCATTTAATAAATATTTTGACCAAAGAAGATTCTATTCTACAATTTGAACAAAAGGGTGTTAGGGGAATTAAATGGTCTCCTTCTGGGAAATACTTCTCATTTATAGCTATTGAAGATGGAAAAAGACAGGTGTTTATTAAAGAGTACCCTGAAGGAGACGTAAAAGTAATTAGTAGTCACGCCAAAAATATTTCAAGTTTCTACTGGAGTCATGACGAATCCAAAATTGCTTTTATTTCGAGAGACCTTGCGAATGAAAAAGATGAATCCGAAAAATATATTACCGCATTTGAAGTTGGACCACAAGGGTATCTTAATGATTATCAATACTTACCCTCACACCTTTATTTATTAAACATTGAAAATGGAAAAGAAGAACGAATAACAGAAGGATCTTGGACTATTAACTCCGGAATAAGTTGGTCATTAAATGACGAAAAACTTGTGTTTACTAAAAAAGCCGATGCCTTTTCATCTCGTTGGAATGATTCTAAAATCATGTTTTATAATTTAATCAATAAGTCTTTAACTCCGCTATCGAACAACACCAAATTTGAATTTGATCCAGAGTTTACACCAAATGACAACCACCTTTTATATTGGAATACAACAGATAAAAACCCAGCAGGTTTAACTGACTTATTAATTAAATATGAAGATGAAACATCAATTAATCTCAGTTCATCTATAGATAGAAACATAAAAGGGTATGATTGGAACGGTTCTAAAAACGAAATTCTCGCTTATGGTCAAGATGGCACTACTGACGGTGTTTGGTCTATTTCTCTTGATGGAAAGATTAGAAAAACATCATTCAGCAATAATTTTGTTATAGCTGATCTAGTAATTAATAAACAAGAAAATATAATTCTAATTGCATCATCTGGAAATCAACCTTCAGAGATTTTTTATCTCAAAGATTACAAGTCTAAACCAGTTCAAATTACTCATTATAATGATGCCTTCAAAAAAATGAAGTTGGGTCAAGTAGAAACTGTTGAATGGGAAACAGATCTAACTATTTCGACCGATGGTATAGTAACCTACCCTCCAGATTTCACTTCTAATATAAAATATCCATTGGTTTTATTAATTCATGGAGGCCCCACTGCTTCATCAATGGAGTCATTTAGTCCGGTGGCGCAAGAGATGGCTCGAAATGGGTGGATTGTATTTCAACCAAATTATCGCGGTAGTAACAACCACGGAGACACATTTCAAGAAGCCATTATGAATGATGGTGGTGAAGGACCTGGTAGAGATGTAATGGCTGGCATAGAGGAATTAAAATCACAAGGATATATAGACGAAACAAGAATAGCAGTTACGGGTTGGTCGTATGGAGGTTTTATGACGTCTTGGCTAATTGGCAAATACCCTAACGCGTGGAAAGTAGCAGTAGCTGGAGCTGCACCAGTCGATTTTACAGATATGACTAGTCTATCTAATATGAATCTTACATTACGTCATGCAATAACAAATTCTCCATGGATAGGTGACAATTATCAAATTCATTATGATATGTCACCTTTAAAGAATCTATCCAAGATAAAGACACCAACATTGGTAATGTCTAAAGTTGAAGATCAAGTAGTAACGGTAACTGGATCTTATAAGCTATATCATGCATTAATAGCGAATAATATACCCACAAGGTTTATTGCATATCCTGGTGGAGGACATTTTCCGTCAGATCCAATAAATAGAAAAGATGTATATGACAGATGGATTAGTTGGTTAAAAAAATATTTGGACTAAAAACTACTACCTACAACGTGTATAACCCGCCCGAACGTACCGTTCGGTACGGGCGGGTTAATTGCTTGGGTCTGTCTGTACTCGAAAAATTCTGCGGATTTTCCTCTGGTTTGTTTTCTTTTACTAATTTAGAACTAGCCAAGGCAACACACGAGCGAAGCGAACTGGCGATGCAACTATTGAAACAAGGAGATATTTTAATGACATTTTTTCCAAATGTCAAGATAAAATACGAACTTGAGAAAATAATCACCGGAGGTAAACCATGGCCCGACCGTTAGCAGCAAAATAAAACCGACCAATATGAAACGGACACATCTTCTTCTTTTTTGCCTAATTATGTTTTCATGCAATTATTCTGAAAAGAAAATTGAAGTTGATCAATCAAAGCATATAGGTCTGACTGAACTGAGAACTGATCATCCGTACAATATATTATTCAGTAATGAACAAATAGAATACGCCAAAAAACAAGCGGAATTAATAGATAAGGCATACCTGTTTTTATCAAACATAATGGGGCCGAAAAAAGATTTCTATTTATTAGTGATTTCGGGTAAAGACTGGGAGAAAAACGCTTATTCACCGATGGTAGGAATGCCTGGATATTATAAAGGAAACCTTATCGTTGGTGCAGGTCAAAATGATATGGCTTCTGGTTATGAAGAAATGATTAGGAGCTTGCCAGAATCAATGACCAGTGAATTGATAAAAACATACACAAATGAAATAGGGGAATTTGACATGCGTCTCTTTTTTGATAAACTTTCGATTCATGAACTCACTCATAATTTTCAGGATCCAAAAAATCAAGAAGGCTACTCGATGAGCAGGTGGTTAGAGGAACTGCATGCAAATATGGGATTATATGCTTTTTATAAATCCGAGCATCCGAGAGAATTAAAGTATATAAACACTTTGGTCGATTTTAGTATTGACAATCCACCACCAAATATTAAATACCATAGTCTTTCGGATTTTGACACTCATTATTATGAAATGGATCCAGGAAATTACGGTTTTTATCAAATGAAGTTCACAAAAGCTGGGCAAAAGGTAATTGACTCTTTAGGGAGTTCCATATTAAAACCACTCAATGATTTTATCATAAAATATGATGAATCATGGAAGGATAAATTAAATGAAGAGGAGTTTAGAAAGAAACTAGCAAGCGAAGTTGACCCATATTTGGTCCAATTGATCGACACTTGGTAAAATAATATTCAGCCTAACACTGTGTATAAGTAATTGCCCGAGTCTGTGCTACTCGAAAAATTCTGCGGATTTTCCTCTGGTTTGTTTTCTTTTACTAATTTAGAACTAGCCAACGCAACACACGAGCGAAGCAAACCATACACCAACCGTTATGCACAAATAATAAAGAGATGAAAAGGATAAAACTTAGAATATTATTAGTAGTCTTTATGTTGATTTCAATAGATTCTTATTCTCAGCATAAAAGGATAAGAGACTATGGTATTGAAATTGGTGTTTTGAAAACTGGTAAAAATAATGCCATTACAGATATTGAAGGTGTTAGAGTTGGTCATACAACACTGATAATTGGTGATAGTATAAGAACAGGTGTAACTGCTATACTACCACATTCAGGAAATATTTTTCAATTAAAAGTACCAGCCGCAATTTATATTGGTAATGGGTTTGGGAAATTAACAGGATATAGTCAAGTCAAAGAATTAGGGAATATTGAAACGCCAATTATCTTAACAAATACATTAAGTGTACCAGTAGCCTCTGATGCCTTGATCACCTATACCTTAAACTCAAATAAAAATGTATATTCTGTGAATTCAATTGTTGGAGAAACAAATGACGGTTGGCTAAATGATATCAGAGGAAGGCACATTAAATCGGAACACGTATTAAATGCCATAAAAAATGCCAAGGGAGGATTTGTGGAAGAAGGAAATGTTGGGGCAGGTACAGGGACAATTTGTTTTCGATATAAAGGAGGAATTGGAACTTCCTCACGTGTCGTTCCAAAATCCTTTGGAGGATATACAGTTGGTGTTTTAGTTCAGACTAATTTTGGTGGAGTTTTTGAGATAAATGGAGTTCCGATAGCAAAAGAGTTAAATAATTACCCTTCAGTATTTAAAGATGATGCGGATGGCTCTTGCATGATGGTTGTTATTACAGATGCCCCACTCGATTCAAGAAATCTGGAAAGACTTGCCAAAAGAGCAATTATGGGATTAGCAAAAACAGGAGGAATTGCATCAAATGGAAGTGGAGATTATGTTATTGCATTATCAACTGCCAAAGACAATTTGGTTCCGTATTTGGGCGATTCAATATTTAACGAGAAAAAGGAATTAATCAATGACGCTATATCACCTTTGTTTTTAGCAACGATAGAAGCAACAGAAGAAGCTATTTTGAACTCTTTGTTTGTAGCTGAAACAATGATAGGAAAGGATGGCCATGAAATAAAATCAATTCCAATTGATGAAATTATCGACATAATGAAGAAATACAATAAAATTATTACCGATTAAAACAGTCAGTGCATAATACAAAATATACGCCATTGAAACAGGCGTTTATTCTAACCGTTGTAAAACAGTACGAATGCATCAGGCACTATTAAAGAGTGGATCAGAAAGTATGACCGTAAAAACCTCAACGATTCTTATAAAAGAAAACATTGTTTCTTTAATAACTTACTTATGAGTCAGAACCCAAAGCTCTACTTCTTCATTAGCACGCCAGTATTGATCTCGCTTTGTTTTTTTAGAAGCAGCTTTCACTCTTTTTTTTAAATAGTTGTCCAATTGAAACCTCCCACCTTCGGCTAGTTCCTTCTCTATCGGATGGTCTTTTGTCACATTAGTTATTTGAGCTAAATTTGAGAATATGATTACGAGCTTTCCTTCGGGTATCAGCCTTTTTTTTGCTCCTGCAAAAAAATCAGGGAATAGATTTTCATTGTAATAAATAGCTTCATCATTTCTATCCTGATTATGAGATGCTGGTAACCAAGGCGGATTAAAAACAATCAATTCGGTCTGTTTTTCCGAATTGCCAAAAAGATGTCCAAAATCTAATTCTATCTTTCTAGATAACTTTGTATCTGCCATAAACTCAGTTAGTCCAACAATTGCATTAGGATTTGTGTCCGTACCAAAAACCTTCTGAAAACCATACTTTATCATTTGAAAAGAAAGTACGCCACACCCAATCCCAACATCTATTGCAGACTTTTTAGGTCCTTTATAGCGTTTCAACCAATTATCGAAAAGTTTCAGATGATCAAAACGTGTAGGAAAATAAGTGCCGTAATATGGATGTAATTTATTTCGCAATACCGGAATGGAAATGCCATTTTGGTACCACTGCCAAGCGCTATTCAGTCCTTGAACCTGAGGAAAAGGCAATAAGAAATTGCTAATTTCGGGATACAACTTTTCTAACCAACCTATAGAAGGCGATTTTTTTACGGCCAATTTATGATCTGCAATTTCTATTAAAATAAGATTTGATAGCTTATGATATTCTGACCGATACTCGCGTTGCTCCGGAAAAGACTTGTTAGGTAACTTTCTTTTAAGATGCATCTGCAACTCCTTTAAAAGTAACAATCCATTGCTATAAAACGCCGTTATTAATACAGGTTTACCAGCTTCTAATACTTTAATCGTACTCTTAACATCTGTAGCGCGATTAAACAACTCTAATTGTTTTGCAGACACAATAGGTTCTGGCTTGTTTATATCTATATTTGTAATCATCGATTGGTTTTGCTTTCGCATAAAGGGGCAGCATCTTGTCAACTGATTCCTGCGACTTATGCGGTTGATGAAAAATAAAATCAAAAGAAACTGTTTTTTATGGTTATGTTATGTAAGAACTGGTATTATTTTATGCGGATAGTCCGTGTTACGATTCTGGAATCTAAGAATAGTATCTTTTACGATCACACCTTTGTCAATATTTATGGCATTTTTTATGGTAGCATTTTGCATCCAACTTTCCCGGCCCCTGATCACTAATGGTAAATATACGATCAACGCAGCTGAAATTGATCTTGAAGCACTTTCCCAATAGTAACTAGGCGTATGATCTACCGCATAGTAGTCAATTTGATCTACGGATATCATTGGGTTTTTAAAACTAGTTGGCTTCGCAAAATAAAAACCCATGCCTTCATCACAACTCACATCAATGATCAAAGTACCCGGCTTTAGACTGAACTTTTCCTCTTCAATCACAAAATCGAGTGGATCATCTGTATCTTGAAAAGTACCATTAATGATTATCTCAGATTCACTGATCAAGTCTAATAAGGGTCGTTCTGATCTGTCATGTTCCACCACAACCAGTCGAGGCTCGTTTACTTCACCCTTTCTAATGCGGACATAGTCCGCATAGTGTATTTCTTCTCTGACCTCATGGTCAGGCCTTTGAATACAGATAGTAATATCCCTGAAACCATGCGCCTTTAATGCATAAATAGCACCTCTGCTTACGGCGCCAAAACTAAAAATGATCACCTTCCTTTGATTTCCATAGTGACCATCTATTCCCTTTAGTTGTAAGGCATGTATAACTGCACAATAACCAGCTAATTCATTGTTCTTATAAAAAGTATGTCTGCCCATCTGTCCATTTGGGTTCCAAACGAACATATCTTCAAAGGCAATTAAGGTCAATTTTCTGTCAATGGCCGTTTGCGTAACCTGCATCTGCTGGGCGCAGTGAGGATACCCCCACAGTAAACCACCCACTTTCAACGCTTCCAGATCAGATAATACCGGTTTGGCTATAATAGCCGATCCAATATCCGATAATATTTCACTCCTGGTAGCCATGCCCCCTGTTTGAACTGCTATTTCTTCATCCTCAATATTGAAAGGAGCTCCATATCCTTTTTCGAAAATGAGCTGTCTGCGAATGTTTTCCGGAATTCTTTGTAAATGCTCTGGATGAATGGGAACACGTCTTTCATCCTCTTTTTTTGAAGTTCCAATAACACCCATTTTTAATAAAGCCATGTGATTTTTTTTAATTAATGCCGACCGCCATTAATGAAATAAGCAAGACGTCATGATGAGATTCTTATAAAGGGTTATTTACTAATGATCAGTCATTATTTGATCAATAACATGTCAATAATCAGAAAGGAGTTACAAAAAGGGGCCTTTTTGGTTTACTAGCATTGAGCTAGCGTATGATTTATATCAACGCATAAATAATCCAACACAAAGATACTTTTTTAAAATCATTATAGTGATAATACCACAGTAATATCTATTAACATATAAAACAGAAAACATAGGTCTTTTGATTGGAAAAGCTTACTGAAAGTTTTGAAATTGAAATGCCTGAATAAAAACTACACACAACACAGTAAAAACAGCTTACTAAGCGCAAGTCATTTAGCTTGAGTTTTTTTATTACATTTATGCTATCCGAAAAGATTACAATGATAAAATACTACTTTTCATATACGTATTCCAAGATCAACCTGCTAAATAGTGTAAAAACGAAAGCAATATTGATCAATATATATAAATTAGAATCCCCATGAGAAAAATTAAGTATTACATATTACTATTCATATTTATTATTGTCTGTCAATCCGTTAAAAGCCAAACATTGGTTGAACCGGAAAATATCGAATGGCTACCCAAAAGGGAAGATGTTCAAGTTGGTGCAATTCTGACCCCTGAGAATCATGATGATCCGGATGGAAAAAAAATCCAGATTACATATATAGTGCTTAAAGCTAAAGACACAACTTCTACTGCGTTTCCCATGATCTTTTTTTCAGGCGGCCCCGGAGGTAATACACTCAGTCAGGGTATGGTCAATTTCTTACTTGAGCAGCCGGTAAGAAATGAACGCGATATCATTCTTTTTGACCAACGAGGTATAGGATATTCATCCGCCTTACCGGATATGTCTTTTGACGCATTTGATATTATGGCTAAAAACGCCAATGAAGAGGAGGAACTAGCCCTGATGACAGAATTGATTCTTGAATATAAAAAGAAGTGTGAGAAACAAAATATTAGTCCTGAATATTATAACACTCTGCAAAATGCCAAAGATGTTGGGATGCTTTTTAAACACTTGGGTTATGAAAAATATAATTTGATGGGAGGCTCGTACGGTACACGTCTGGGTAGGGTAGTGCAGGACATGTTCCCTGAATATATTTATAGCTCTATTCTCGATTCACCAGCTCCGCTTAGTGGAGATTTCTTATTAAATCGTTTAGATAGTTATTCGTTGGCCCTGGGTAGAATTTTTGACTATTGTAAAAATAATGACGATTGCAAGACCCAATATCCCAACCTAAAAGATGATTATTTTAAGGCTATTTCCATCTTGAAGGAAAAACCACTTACTGTAGTGATGAATGATTCCTTAAAGGTGACTATTAATGCTCAGGATGGGATTTATTTATTGAGGAGGTTGTTGTATCAAAGCAATGCCAGGAAAAAAGCGCCGGAAATGATCAAGGCATACATTCAAGGTGGTGGACAAGTAATTAATGAAGTTCTCGGGTTTGAATATCGATTGACAGGGGGGCTGAATCTTTCTATGCTGCTTTCTGTGGAAAAGTATGAAAATTTCAATCCGAACAATACTGCCCAGGTGATTAAGGAAAGCTATAAAAAATACCCATTAATTCCCGTAAAATTGGGCTTTTTTGATGCTTTTTACCAGGCTGGGACGAATTGGCATGCCGATAGCTTACCACCCGAAGATAGAAAGTTTCAAGATTCTGAGATACCAACACTCATATTTGTGAATCAATTTGATCCGGTTACCCCGCCTAAAAACGGACATCTTTTCAAAGAAAAGCTGAGTAACGGAACACTATTAATTCTTGATGAAGGGGGGCATGGTGGAGGTAATCGACAATGCAAAGGCCAGGTAATTATTGATTTCATGAATCAGCCAAATGAGAAACTTAATATTTCATGTCTAAATCTATTTAAGAAATAAGAACCACTTGAGCCTGAAGTAAGAACTTGAGTACTATTTGATCAACACATATTAATCAAATTATTTTAACTAACCATAGAAACACCTTTCATGAAAAATTTTATTTTTCTTTTTTGTATTCTTTTTTTTTCAGTAGAAATTACCGCGCAAAAATTCAATCAAGAACATCTCGATAAATTATCTAATAAGCATGCAAAAAGTTCATTTTCAATGCTTAAGGATCTATTGAGCATTCCTAATAATGCATTATATCCTGATGACATTCAAAGGAACATAACTTGGTGTGAACAAGCCTTTCGAAAAAGAAATTTTAGCACGCTAAGAATTGAAACCGAAACGGTTCCTCTCTTACTAGCAGAGTACAAACAAAAGAACGCAAAAAAAACAGTGCTCGTCTACCTTCAAGTTGATGGCCAACCGGTAGATACCTCAAGATGGTTTCAGAAAAATCCTTATAAGCCGGTATTGAAAAAGCAACATACTAATGGAGACTGGGAGGAAATATCATGGAATTTAATTGAGAATTACAACGATGATTGGAGGGTCTTTGCAAGATCGGCTTCTGATGCAAAAGGCCCGATAGCAATGTTTCTTACAGCTCTTGATGCCATTGCTGAAGAAAAAACAGACCCTAATTATAACATTAAGGTAATAATGGATTTTGAGGAAGAATTAGGCTCTCCGCGATTACCAAAAGCTGTTTCAAATAACACTAAATTATTAGAGGCAGATATGCTAATAATATTCGATGGTCCACGGCATATTACCAATAAACCAACCTTAACTTTTGGCGCTCGAGGTATCGCAACGGTTACACTGACAACTTACGGACCGATAAGTGCACAGCACAGTGGTCATTTTGGTAACTATGCACCAAACCCTGCGCTAAGATTATCTAAGTTGTTGGCATCCATGAAAGATGATGAAGGGAGGGTTATTATCCCTGGTTTCTATCAGGGTATTTCATTAGATAATGAAACAAAGAAAATTCTTCAATCTGTTCCCGATGACGAAGCCGAAATTCGAGATAGGCTACAACTGGGAAGTGTTGATAAAGTGGGCAATAACTATCAAGAAGCCATGCAATATCCTTCATTAAATATACGTGGAATGCAATCAGGTTGGATTGATGAGCAAGCTCGGACAATTGTTCCTTCCTGGGCTAGAGCTGAATTAGATATCAGGTTAGTTTTAGAGTCAGATCCTGAACGGTTAATTGGGTTAGTGATGAAACATATAGAAGATCAAGGATATTTCATAACCGATAAGGCTCCAAGTAAACAAGAACGGATGAATAATGAAAAGGTAGCTTCTTTTACCTATGATATTTCGTATCACTCATTTAGAACGGAATTCGATTCTGAACCTGGAATTTGGTTACAAAAAGCTATGAAAAATGCCTTTGGTTCTAATCCGATTATGATACGGATAAGCGGCGGATCCATACCAATTTCCCCATTTGTACTTGAGCTTAAGATTCCGGCTGTTACGGTTCCAACCGTTAATAAGGATAATAATCAGCACAGCCCTAACGAAAACCTTAGATTAGGAAACTATAGAGAGGGTATTAAAACAATGATTGCTATCTTAGTTGAGAAGCTTTGATGAATTGAGTCAAGAAATAAGTCTTTCTAACAGCCTAATACGTGCTCAGTTACATTTCCAATTTATCAAACACTCCATCTAAGTGGATATTGACACTTTGTTTTTTAAAAAGCCCCAGGTCGATGGGGCTTTTCTTAAATAGTATTTCTTAGCTTTTAATAACACAAATTATCAAAAATCAGGCAATAGTGATCTTCTTATCCAAATATACATCCTGGATGGAATTCAGTAACTCGACTCCTTCAACCATAGGTTTTTGGAAAGCTTTTCTACCGGATATCAATCCCATACCTCCGGCGCGCTTGTTGATCACCGCGGTCTTTACGGCTTGGGCGAGGTCATTCTCACCTGAAGATCCACCTGAGTTGATCAGCCCAGCTCTTCCCATGAGACAATTCACTACCTGGTATCGGGTGAGATCTATTGGATGATCAGTAGTCAGGTCAGAATACACTTTATCATGTGTTTTGGCAAAATTGATAGCCTTAAAACCACCATTATTTTCAGCTTGCTTTTGTTTTACAATATCTGCCTGGATGGTGGATGCCAAATGATTGGCCTGCCCTGTAATATCAGCTGAAACATGATAGTCTTTTCCATCTTTTTTGAAACCTGAATTACGAAGGTAGGCCCAAAGCACCGTGACCATGCCCAATTCATGTGCATATTCGAAAGCTTTGGCTACTTCCTGGATTTGCCGGCTACTCTCTTCTGAACCATAATAAATTGTGGCGCCTACCGCTATACAGCCCATTTCAAAGGCCTGATCGACACTGGCGAACATGATTTGGTCAAATTTATTGGGATAGGTCAACAATTCGTTGTGATTTAATTTGAGGATAAATGGAATTTTGTGAGCATATTTTCTTGAGACAGATCCAAGAACACCTAGTGTAGAAGCTACCGCATTACATCCTCCTTCAATAGCGAGTTCGACGATCTTTGCCGGGTCAAAATAAATTGGATTTGGTGCGAATGAAGCACCTGCAGTGTGTTCAATACCCTGATCGACAGGGAGAATGGAGACGTATCCTGTACCGCCCATCCGTCCTGAATTAAAAAGTGCCTGCATGTTACGCAAAACTACCGGGTTTCTATCTGTTGAGGCTACTACACGATCCACAAAGTCCGGACCGGGTAAATGTAATTGATCTTTTTGTACGGTTTTACAGGTATGACCTAACAGGTAATCCGAATCTTTACCTAAAATTTTCTGAATATTAACTGACATAACTTTTAAGTTTTCAATGATATGTAAAGATACGAGGTTAAATTTTTTGAATTCTCTTTGGAAGGAGGTTTTTTTTGACAAATTCAAATTAACAATTACTTTATGATAGTTTTTATCCTTGGAGTTTAAAAAATACTTAAATTTAGGCTACAAAAAATTAAATTATGGCAAATATCAAGAAGACTAAAGGAACGATAGGAATTCTAACAGGCGGGGGTGATGTGCCGGGTCTAAATCCAGCTATTAGAGCCGTAACATTCAGAGCGATTAGAGAAGGATACAATGTGATTGGATTTAGAAGAGGTTGGGGAGGATTAATAGATATTATTAGGGATAAAAAACACGATAATAGCAAAAACTTCACGGTACTTTCAAAAACCGTTGTTAATAAAGCAGCCAGGACCGGGGGTACTTTTTTACATACATCAAGAACACGAGCAAGTCATGTATCTAAGATCATAGTACCAGAACATTTACGTGATAGCTATAATGAAGAAATCAATGACCTTACACCCGAAGTGATCAAAAATCTCGACTGGTTGGGAGTTGACTATTTGATTGCAATCGGCGGTGATGATACATTGAGCTATGCAGTTCATTTATTTAAAAAGGGGGTGAAAGTTATGGCTATTCCAAAAACAATGGATAATGATGTACCGGGTACCGATTATTGTATCGGATTCAGTACCTGTATTACCAGAACTATCAGTTTGACAAATAGTCTTCGTACCGCAGCGGGATCGCATGAACGTTTTCTAGTGTTGGAAGTATTTGGGCGTTATGCCGGTTTTACCGCTATGTTGCCTACCTTGGCAGGGGCTGCCCATCGATGTCTGATTCCTGAAGTACCTTTTGATATTGAACATCTAACAGAATTGCTTTCAAACGATCGAAGAAATAATCCGAGTAATTATTCAATTGTTTTGGTTTCGGAAGGAGCAACTTTCGAAGGAGGTAAAATGAAATTTGAGGGTATGGAAAAAGATGCTTTCGGCCATGCAAAATTGGGTGGTATTGGCGATGAAGTATCACTTGCCTTAAAAAATGTTTCACCTAAATATAACAACGGAAACATAGTAAATGTAATTAATCAGAAATTAGGCTATTTAGTGCGTTGCGGAGATCCTGACTTTATCGATTCTGTTGTTCCAACAGCCTACGGCAACCTTGCGCTCGATTTACTCCTTAAAGGAATTGACGGTCGCATGGTAGTACTTAAAAACGGGCGTTATGACCATGTGCCGATCGAGGTTGTTACAGAAACAAAAAAGTTTGTCAACGTAGAAAAGTATTATAATAAAGAAAGGTTACATCCTTTTTATAAAAACTTTGAAATGCTCCCATTATTTATTATGACTAGCGATTGATGAACTAGGTAGTAAATAAAAAAACTACTTTTCATTCTTTATCGAAATAATTTGTGCAGCGATACTTATGGCTATCTCTTCAGGGGTTTGACTGTGAATATGTAGGCCAATGGGGGCATGTACTTTGCCAAGTTCTTTTTGAGTGAACCCTTCTTTTTGAAGTACTTCAAACATTAATTTGAGTTTGGCTTTACTACCCAAGACACCAATAAATTGATAGTTATTCTGTATTAATTTACTTAAGGCCAATTTATCGTCCGTATATTTATTGGTCATTATGGTAACATAGGCTGAATTACTTTCAGGAATTAAATCTGAGACCTTGTTGTAATCGATTATTTGTTTTTTATCGGCATAAGTATTTTCTTCAAAAGTGTTCAGATGTGTTCTGTCATCAAACACAACAATATAGAATCCTAATTGTTTTAATAATTTTGAAGTTGCTAACCCTACATGTCCACCACCAATTATATAAACAATATCCTTTATATTAAGAAATTCATTATAGGACCAATTAGATGCATCAGTATGCGTGTAGGTATAGTTGGAATTTAATTCTCCATCCACGGAAAAAACAAAGTCTGCCGGTGCAATTGACAGTACACCGCTTTTATTATTGGCATATGCTTCTAAAATTGTTTCAATCACAGGGAGATGTGATCTGTTCATAGGATTAAAAATAACAGTCTGTTCGCCTGAACAGATCATTCCTGAACCATCAACGATAGTACCCTTATGGATTTGACGTTTGATAAAAGATTTTGGGGTTTTCTCTTTCAACAATTCTTTACAAAGCTCAACTAAATTAAATTCCATGACACCACCACCGATAGAGCCATAGATTTCATGATCATCAGCAACAACCATTTTAAAACCTTGCCGACCCGGTGAACTGCCTGTATGTTGAATAACAGTTAAAAGATATATGGTTTTATTTTGACCTAGTTTTGTCTGTATGAATTTCCAAAGTTTCATATTATTAATTCTCTTGTCTTCCTTTTAATATTTTTACAAATGATCTTGTTTTGATCTCATCTAAGGTCAATCCTGTTGCCAGTACTTCTTTTTCAGTAATAGCTCCGCTATTAAGCGCCTTTAAAAAATAATTCAACAGACCTTGCCCGGTAGCGGCATCATCAAAGACATGACCTATTAAAGTTGCTCGGGCAGCTTTCTCAACAAATGTCCTTAAACGTAGTACAGCATCATCATAGCTTTCTAAAAAGAAAGCATAAACGGCCGTGTATCGCATAGGTAATTGAGCGGGATTCAAGTCCCAACCCTGGTACAAACCTTTATACAAAGAATGCCTGATATGGGTATATCCTTTTAGCCATGCTTTGTGGACTATGGCTTTGTTTTCTTCTTCCTGTTGGGGCGTTAAACTGCCTCTATGGGGCCCAATTGGCATAGTGTTCGTTGCGCCATCAGAAAGCCAAACACCCGTATGCGCCAAAGAAACTTTGGTCATATAATGTGCAAAATCACAAACGGCATGATCCATTTCCTGATATTTAGCTGTGATATTATTTGAAGCCGTATAATCATACGTTCCGAAATGGGTAGCTATACAACGCCCTTTACTCGCTACGATAAATTTACGCAACGGATTTATACCATCCTGATCAATAACAGACTGGGTTGTCTCCACCATAATTTCCATTTTAAGGCTATTTTGTGGAAGTTTGAAGGTTTCTTCAATTATTTCAAAAAAGGAGATCAATGCAATAATTTGTTCCGTTATGGTCACTTTAGGGAGCATTACCACAAAATTCTGAGGTAACTCACCTTTAGTTTTTGTCAATAAAGTCGTCAAAAAAATATCAAGCGTACGTAAGCCTCGTTCTTTTAATTCTTCAGTAAAAGGTTTTATCCTGATACCTATAAATGGAGGTAATGAATTCTTTTGCATTCCTTTTGCTATTTCGAGTGCAGCATTTTCGGCAGTCATATCCTCTTCATTATCAGAACGATTTCCAAACCCGTCTTCAAAATCAATTCGAAAATCTTCAACGGCTTCTGTCTGTAATTTTGTGAGCACCTTATTGTAGATAGTATAAGCAAATCCGGCAGGATGTTTCTTTAATTCATCAGGTGATAATTTTTCAACAGCATGGATCAATGGTTCCTGAACTTTTTTATCGCTAGGTAATGATTCATGCCCTTGTAATTGAAAAGCCTTACCAAACTCAATAAAATTTGGAGCATACGTCAGTAATGATTCCAATGCTACTTTCCCTAAAGCTTTAGCAGTATCAGATTTGAATAAATTGGCACCGCCATATACGGTATGTATGGGTTGTCTGTCTTCTCTATCACCCTTATAAATGTTGTTAAAAGTTTGATTTGCTATTTTTAATTCGCTAAAAATGGCTTTTTTTTTATTTTCTGAAATACTTAAGTTCATAGGTTATTTTTTAAACTTCCTTCGCCCTCGCAATAATGATTTTATAGTTTTCAACTCCCTTTATATGTTGTATATCCATACGGATTTAATAGTAACGGAATATGGTAGTGGTCATGATCACTTACTGTAAATTGTATGGAAATTTCTGGGTAAAACCCATCCTGTTTTTGATCATTATAATATTCAGCAGTATTAAATACTAATTTATACCTACCGGTTTCTAATTTTTTTCCGGGAGGCAATAAATCGGCTATTCTCCCGTCATCATTGGTAACACCAACAGCAATAGGTTTCCATCCAGTATCTGTAAACCCATCTAAGATGATTTGCATACCTTTTCCGGGAACTCCAGTAGTTGTATCCAATACATGTGAAGTGACATAACTCCGTAAATCTGCTGTAACCTCCAAGTCATCGATTAGTTTAGCCAATCTAATAACTGTTATTTTATGTTGTTCTCCCATGGCAATATGAAGTTCATTTTCTTCAAAATTATGTAACCGTACATTGATAATATTTAGTATTTCTTTAGCCGATTTGCCACTAGCACTTACAATAAAAATATAACCGAATTTATTCAAATACTCATCATTTGCTTTAGCCAAGGCCTTTAGGACATTTTCATTGGCTTTTGCCAGATTGCTTTGTTCATCTGAGGCCCAACTTTCGGTATTGGAAAATTTTTCTTTTAGACTTGTTATATCTCCAATTTTGGGATGCCCTTCAAAAGAGGCTTGCCAGTCTAATTCTCTACATTGCCTATACCAAATGGCAGCAGCTTTTTGAATAAGCTCATCTGCAGAAGAAAATGGCATGTTTTCAATCATATGTTGTACCCAACATTTAGATACACAACATTTTTCAAGTTCAGCACTGGCTTCTTGTTTAGCCAAGGTATTAAATTCTTTAAAAGTCATGATAATTATTTTTCAGCATTTTGATTGATCCAACATTCGATAATATCACGCTCTTCCTGGGTCATGCCCGATTGATTGGCAAAAGGCATATCCTTACTTACTACCACGCGTTGGAAAATTTTATCTTTTAAATTTAGAATTTGTTCTTTCGTGTCATACTTAACTCCATTTGGAGCTACTTTCCATACTTTATCAGTTGGTGTTGCCGAATGACAAGTTACACATCTATTTTCAATAATTACATTTACTTGATTGAATGTTACCTTTTCTTCACAGCCATCTACTTTAGGAGTAGGTGAGGTTACAAAAGCAACGGAAATTAAGAGTAATATCGATATGGGTAACACCCAAAAAGAAAGTTGCTCTTTTTCACGGGCGTTCAAATAATGTTTAATTCCTGCACTACCTATAGTAATGGCTATAAGTACTATCCACTGATATTTGCTGCCAAATGTACTGGGAAAATGATTACTTATCATTACAAATAAAACAGGCAAGGTAAAATAGTTATTGGAATACGATCTGATGAAAGCGGCTTTACCATCTTCCGGATTTGGCAACAATCCTTTTTTCGCGGCTGCAACCATTCTTTTTTGCCCCGGAATAATAATATAAAATACGTTTGCGGCCATTAACGTTCCCAATAATGCTCCGAAATGTATATAAGCTGCTCTCCCACTAAATACTTGTGCGTAAAACCAGGCAAAAAAGATTAGAAACACGGTCATTGCAATAGTGAAAACCAACTTATTGCGGATTAATTTTTTACACATTTGGTCATATAGTATCCATCCGATTACTAAAGAGACAACACTGATACTAATAGCTGTTGTGGTGTTAATATCCAAAACCTCGGTATCTATTAAATACGATTTGGCATTGAAATAGTAAACAACTATCAAAAGACTGAATCCGGTAAGCCAGGTAAAATAGGCTTCATATTTAAACCAATGTAAATTTTTTGGAATTTTTTTCGGAGCCAATTTATATTTTTCCAAATAATAAAATCCACCACCGTGAACTGCCCAAAGATTTCCAGCCAATTCATCACGAACATTATGAGTCCGGTTTAAGGCATTTTCGAGAAACACAAAATAGAATGAGGCACCGATCCATGCAATACCAAAAGTAATATGCATCCAACGGATAATTAAATTCATCCATTGGAAAAAATGACTTTCATAAATGGTACTTTTTATAAAAAAATAATAAATGATAAGAGCACCAATAATGCTTAAGCTAACTATAAGGGTATATACTATATTTTGAAGCTGAGCTACCTTATAAATTGCAGTTTCATCATCGTCAACCTTAGCTTTTTTTAATTGATGATGCAAGGTATAGGTATATTTACTGACTATCAGCAACGCAATAAACCAAATAAGTAACGTAATGGATCCTATCATATTTACTAGTTTATGGTGCCAAAAATCCGTAACCTGCTGATACCGCCATCAGGGTAAATTTTTAATTTAACATGTGTTACCGGTGCGTGATTTTCAATAATATTACCATCAAATATATGTTCGCGATGTGCTCCTAACTTTTGCCTTTCAAGCAGTGGTTGCCAATTGGCATTCATAATATCTTCATCATTAGCACAATTGCAGACGTCGATAGCACAACTATCAGGATAATTCCCTTTGAACTGATATGTGTCCACTACTATTTTTTTAACCAGTCCCTTATGCCCTAATCGTAAAATGACCCAATCTTCATTATTCGGTTTCCTGTTGCGTTTAGTTTCCCAACCATCTCCCATGTTTTTCCCTTTTAGAGGGGAAATCAAATTATCCATTGCACTAAAAAACATATCATTACACTTGAGTGATTTGCCACAATTAGTGACTAATACTAAGTCTAGTATTTCATCTTTGCTAACCGAATTCCAATCTTTAAAAACTTCGCCATATACCCTGAATCGGGAGACACCACCATCAGGATAAATATGCAAACGTACATGTGTATATATGGTATCGGATCGAATTTCAAAAAAGTGTTGACTTCCGGGATCTAAGGATGATTTTTCTAAAACTTCTTCCCATACTAAACCATCAGCTTTGCTCCAGTCAGAAATATCATCTGTTAAGTGAATTGCTTCTACTGATGCAAATGGAGGGTGATTGCCTAAAAAATGATTTGTATCTATATCAAAACCTTTAATACTGCCCTGAGCACCTAATTTTATAATTGCCCAATCATGGCCGGAAGTCCTCTTTCTACGTGATTCCCATCCGTCCATCCATTTACCATGGTCTGTGTATTTCTCCGGAATAAAAATACCCCTGCCTTTTTTGATCAAATTTTCTTTTTCAGCAAAAAAATCATCTGTAGCAAATAGTACTTTTCCGCCAATTTTTTCTGATGCCAGATCTATATATTTCAATAGGTTTTGTTCCAAGTTCTAATTAGTTTTTAATAATAATTTACCGGCATTCAAGGTATTTATTTCTTCGTTTTTTACAACTTGAGTACCGTTAACAAATGTATGAATTATTTTACCTTTTAAAGTGTGATCCATATAAGGTGTCGCCTTATGTTTATGCGCAATTATTTTTTCGGTGACCGTAAATTCTTCGGTATCATTCCAAACTACAATATCGGCATCAAAACCTTTTTTTAAGGCTCCTTTGCTATCGTTCAAACCTAAGAATTTTGCCGGATTTAGGGTAAGTAAGGGAATTAACTTTTCTAAAGTTAATCCTTTTTTCAGGCCGGCAGTCCAAATGACTGGCAAAGTAAATTGCAAACCGGCAATGCCGCCCCACGCTTTAAAAAGATCACCTTCATTTAACCTTTTGACTTCAGGAGGAGCCGGTGAGTGGTCAGACGCAAGAAAATCGAATTCATTGTTTAATAATCCTTGCCATAAGGCATCATTATTTTCTTTTTCTCTTATTGGAGGTGCACATTTATATATTGGAGAGCTATCGGGGATATTTTCGGCGTTAAAAAAAAGGTAATGCGGACAGGTTTCTACGGTTATTTTTTTAGTATATTTTTTACGATAATTTATTGATTGTAAGCCTTTTGCTGAAGAAAGGTGAACTATATGTGTTTTAATGCTATACTTTTCTTGAATATCTTGCGTTATCTTAAGTGCATTTAATTCCCATTCCGTGGGTCTTGATGCTAAATATGCTCTATAGCTTTTTGGTTTAACCTGCGGAATGTTTTTTTCCTCCCCAAATTCGCAGTGTAATAGTAAAGGTACATCGTTTTTAGCTAAAATTGGAGCAATTTTTTCTAGATCATCTTTCGTTACATTGGGAAATTCATCAATACCTGAATGTGTTAAAAATCCTTTAATGCCAAATACTCCGGCTTTGATCAAAGGTTCTATATCTTTTTCATTACCTGGAATTACGCCTCCATAAAACCCACAATTGACATGTAATTTGCCTTTTGCAGCTTGTTTTTTTATTTCAAATGCCTCGACGTTAGTTGTGACTGGATCTGCATTTAAGGGCATTTCAATTAGAGTTGTTACACCTCCTAATGCTGCTGCTTTGGTTGCAGTGTCAAAACCTTCCCAATCGGTTCTTCCGGGTTCATTGATATGAACATGGGCATCAATAATACCCGGCATTACAATTAAATTGAGATAGTTTAAGAATTCAAGATTATCAATGTAATATTTTCCAGGATAAATTGTTGCTATTTTACCATTGCAGATGTGTAAAGTGGCTTCGGAAAATTGATGATCAATCCAACAACGTTTGCTATATATCAAAAAATCGATCATACCGTTTATTTTTCATATAAACTCATTAATACCTTTTCCGGAGTCATGGGTGTATGAAACTTTAGGGTATAGTTTGGGTTATAAGCCTTGATTGCATTTTGTATCGCGAAATAAGCGCCAATTCCATACATCAATGGAGGTTCTCCAACAGCTTTTGATTTAAAAATAGCCATTTCATTTCCATCAGTTTCCAGTGGGATTACCTCTATATTGTCGGCGATGGAAAAAATATCGGGAATCTTATAGGTGGATAAGGCATTTGATAGTAACAATCCACTTTTGTCATAAGCAATTTCTTCCATGGTCATCCAGCCAATTCCTTGTGCCAATGCTCCCTCAACTTGACCTAAATCAATACCTTCACTCATACTTTTACCATAATCATGTACAATTTTTATGGAATCAAATACATAGGTTCCTCTTGTACAATCTACAGTGGTGGTTATCATAGCCGTTCCGTATACATGATATGCAAAAGGATGCCCTTTTTCTTTGGTTTTATCAAAATGAATAACAGGAGTAGTATAATGCGCTTTTTCCGATAAGGCAATTCTTGCCAACATTGCTTTTGCAACTAATTTTTTCCAAGAAAGTGATGATTTTTTCGAATTGACATATACCCATTCATTCAGCAAGGAAATTTCTTCCTCATTGACCTTTAATTCTTGAGCTGCGACTGTTTTTAGCCGTTCTAAAATTGCTGAGCATGCTTTTAATAAGGCCTTCCCATTGAGGTCTGCAGTAGAACTGGCAGCACTTGGAGAGGTATTCGCAACGCGGGTTGTGTTGGTAGTTTCAAGTTTGACTTTTTCAGGTTCTATGGCAAATGTTTGTACAGCGACTTGCAACATTTTCGTGTTTACACCTTGCCCCATTTCAACTGCTCCGGTACTTATGCCCACCGTACCATCTTGATATATATGTACCAATGCCCTGGCATGATTCATAGGGGTATTAGTAAACGAGATGCCAAAGCAAATAGGCATTACTGCGATACCTTTTTTAAAATCATTGTTCCTTTTATTAAAAGCATTAACTTCGGTAATTAACTTTTTATAATTGAATTTTTCAATCGTGGATTGCCATGAACTAACGGCTTCTGTCTGAGTCATTATTTGCCCATATGATAGCTCGTCATTTTCCTGTAGTAGATTTATTTCCTGAATTTCTTTGGCGGTAATTCCAATTTCATGCGCAGCTTTGGCAATGGCTGCTTCAATTACAAACATACCCTGCGGCCCCCCAAAACCTCTAAAAGCAGTATTGGGTGGTAAATTAGTTCTACAACTATATACAGATGTTCTTACATTTTCAATAAAATAGCTGTTAGTAGCATGGAAAATTGTCCTCTCAGCAACAGCCGGAGATAAATCGGCGGCAGCACCTGCATTTTGGTAAAAATCAGCTTCAAAAGCAATAATTTTTAGATCTTTAGCTAAGCCTATTTTAAAATTACTCTCATAAGGGTGACGCTTACCGGTCATTCTGAGATCATCATGACGGTTTAGTATAAATTTTACAGGTTTTTCCAAGAGATAAGTTGCTAAGGCCGTAAGTGTAGCCCACGGAGTAGCCTGATCTTCTTTTCCTCCAAAACCACCACCGAGACGGATAACATCTACTTCAACCATATGCATTCCAATACCTAAGACCCTGGCTATACCTTTTTGCACTTGAGTAGGGCCTTGTGTTGATGAGGTAATTTTGATGCTCCCATTTTCCATTGGAATAGCATAGGCACCTTGAGTTTCTAAATACAAATGCTCTTGACCATTAGTGAAGACTGCGTCTTCAAAAACATAGTCACATTTCCTAAAAGCCTTGGAGGTATTGCCTAAATTAAAAGTTCTTGGAGTGCCAATAAATTGTTGTTTAGCAGCTGCTTCCTTTGCTCCGGTTATTACCGGAAGTGCATCAATTTCAATTTTGATGAGCGTTCTGGCTTCTTTTGCTATGCTTTCAGAAACAGCAACGATAAATGCAATGGGTTGCCCTAGAAAATGAACTTCATTTTCCGCTAATAAAGGCTCATCAGGGATTATACCACCAATTTGATTTTCACCCGGAATATCTTTGTGAGTAAAAATTTTAATAACACCTTCAATAGCTTCTGCTTTTGAAATGTCTAATTTTTTTAGTATACCATGCGCTTTTGGCGAATCAAAAACCAGCCCGAAAAGTGTATTTTGTTGAGGAATGATATCATCTAAAAAAAGAGATTCACCTCTTACATGCCCAAAAGAATCTATGTTTTTCATGAGGCGACTAATTCGGTTAGTGTCACTTTTTTAGGAAAAAGTTTAGCAAAATGGGCAAATAATAACTGTCTGGCTAATAGCCGCTTATAGTCACTGGAACCTCTAACGTCACTAATAGGGGCAATCTCTTTCTGCATTACTAAATTCGCTTCTTTTAGTACTTCAACACCGATTTTTTTATTGCTTAAAAAAACACAGGTTTTAGGCAAGTATTTCGGAACTGGAGCTACACCTCCCATGGCTAAATGGACATTTTCAATGAGACTGCCATTGGCTTTAACATTGATTGCTGAATTGACACTAGCAATATCTAAATGTGTGCGTTTACTTACTTTTTCAAAATTGAAATGATGTGAGCTATCGGGCACTTCAAAAGCAATGTTTACAATAATTTCTTCTTTATGCAGATCATACACTTTATACGATGTATAAAAATCCTTTAATAATACAGTTCTCAATTTGCCACCACTGTTTTTAAGGGTTATTTTACAGTTTAATGCTAAAAATAAGATGGTCATATCACCAATTGGAGAGGCATTTACAAAATTTCCTGCAAGTGTTGACATATTTCTGATCTGTTCAGAAGATACCAATTTCAGAAAGGATTGTATCTCAGGGAAATAAGCCTGCATAGAGTTATTATACATTATATCAGTAACGGTTGTTGCCGCGCCCATTAAGCAATTATTTTTATAAAAGGAAATACCACTAAGTTCATCGTTGGCCGATAAAAGAGATATTTCTTGTTCCGCCAGATCATCAGCAAAACTTACATAAAGGTCCGTTCCTCCGGCGACATAATTTGAATTTTTATGTATTATTTTTTTTGATTTGATCTTAATTAACTTATCAGGAATCGTCGCAAAGTATTCAGGTATAAATTGCTTGTTAATTAACCATTGAATGGGCTTTGAGATATCCTTTTCTTCCAATGTATCAACCAGTTGTTTGGTAGCCCTTTCAATAGATTTGTAACCAGTACACCTACAAATATTCCCACTGATCGTATTAAGGCCTTCTTCATAAGAATTGATTGTATTTTTAAGTGCCAACCCGGTAAGCGATACAACGAACCCGGGAGTGCAAAATCCACATTGAGTAGCATGATTTTCGGCCATAGCTCGTTGAGCAGCTGTTAATTTATCTCGTAAATTAGTACCATCTATAGTGACGACATGTTTGCCCTGAGCATTCCCCAGTGGTGAGATACAGGATGTAATACTTTGGTATTTAACTTTTTTATCTTCTTGTAAAGTTCCAATTAGAACAGTACATGCACCGCAATCACCTTCTCGGCAACCAATTTTTGTCCCTTTGAGTTGCTGGTTTTCTCTAATAAAATCCAACAAGGTTATTCCGGGACTTTCGGCGGTTTTAATGTGTTTATTATTTAAGATAAATTCTATCATAGATAAAAGTAAATATACTAAAAAATTTCGCTATGTTCTTAGCACATTAACGGTATCCATAAAGGCTGCAATTTTATCTTTCTCAGGTGCATTGGCCCAATACCCATTTTTTTTAAAATACGAACCCACTATAAGTGCATCACTACTGGGTAGATATTGCGCTACATTGTCAATAGTAATACCCGAGCCGACAATTACGGGAATTTGACAGGCCTTTTTTATAGATTTGATTTCGTCAATATTTGCTTCTTTACCGGTACTTAATCCGGTAACAATTAGACCATCACTTAAAAAAAATTCTGCTGCTTTTGCTGTTTCTACAATATCTGTATCAGCAGTAAGTGCATGAGAGCTATGTTTCTTTTTAATATCGGTAAAAACTGCAATATGCTCGGCATCAATGGCTTTTCTATAGCGTAATAATTCACCTGCATCAGCATCAATATAACCTTCATCGGCTATATGTCCGAAAACAAAACCTTCGGCTCTTATAAAGTCTAACCCCGCATTGTTGGCAATGGCCAGTGCAGCTTTATTGGCAGAAGATAAGACTTGTATTCCACAAGGTAAACTACTCATTTTTTTCACTTTATGAGCAATAATGCTCATAATAGAACTGATCTCGTGTCCTACATCATTTTTCAAATAGGGAATATCGTGCATGTTTTCGAGAGCCAAGGCATCAATACCTGCATCTAAATAAATTTCCGCTTCATGTAAAGCAGCATCTATAATTTCATTTATAGTTGTATTGAATTTTGGCGTACCTGGTAGGGCCAATAAGTGAATCATACCAATAATTGGCTTGTCAACTTTAAAAACGGATTTGAATTTTTGCATAAGTTTACTGCTATATATTGTAAAAATACTTAAATTTAAGAGGATTTTTTCATTTAACTTTTTATAAAATGGCAGATACACCTAAAATTACAGTAATTGGGGCTTCTAATATTGATTTGATAGGATTTTCAAAAGAAGAATTAATATTTAAGGATTCTAATATTGGTTCAGTGGAAACCATACTTGGTGGTGTTGGTAGGAATATAGCCGAAAATTTAAAGCGATTGGATCTTGACGTTGAGTTTTTAAGTGTATTTGCAGACGATGAATTTTCGAAAACATTGATCAATTCATGCAAAGACCTAAATATATCTATTGCACACAGTTTAACTAAAAATAATAGTAATACATCGTTATATGTAGCTATTATGAATCATTTTAAAGATCTGGCATTAGGGCTAGCGGCTATGAATATTTATGACGACATTCCTGATTCTTTTATTTTAGAAAATTTGGATATTATTGGTCAAAATGAGTATTGTGTTTTAGAAACGAACTTACCTGTATCGACCTTAGAATTAGTTACCGAAAAATTACCTGATACACGTTTTGCTTTAGAAGCTGTTTCTGCTAAAAAAGCGTTAAAAGCTAAATCAATTCTTGATAGGCTATATATTTTGAAATGTAATTCTTTGGAAGCCGAACTATTAAGCAATATAAAAGTTGAACATGAAAGTGATCATGAAGGAATTGTTGAACACTTTTTAAATCTGGGTGTAAAAAAAGTATTTATAACACTAGGTGCAGATGGTGTTGCTTATGGAGATGAAAATGAAATATTTATTGAGAAAAACAATATTATTTCACCTGTGAATACCAATGGTGCAGGCGATGCGTTTATGGCAGGAATACTATATGGTGAAATTAAAAAGTTGGAATTATATGATATGGTAAAATTTGGTTCTGCATGTGCACAAATTACAATACAACATAAAAATGCGGTACATCCGGATATTTGTGAACAAATGGTTTTAGATTCTATAGTATGATTTCAAAATATCTTGATATAAATTCTAATATCAAAAAAGCGCTAGTAGTAAAGAAGCCAGTGGTAGCGCTAGAATCTACCATTGTTTCTCATGGAATGCCTTATCCTCAGAATGTTGAAACGGCGCTTAAAGTTGAAGAGATCGTTAGCGCTAATGGCGCAACTCCGGCTACCATTGCCATTATTAATGGAAAATTCAAAGTGGGGTTAGACCAAGATGAAATTGAATATTTGGGAAAATCAGGTAAAAAAATTGAAAAGGCTAGCAGAAGGGATATCCCATATTTAATTTCAAAAAAAATTGATGGAGCAACTACAGTAGCGTCTACAATGATTGCTGCAAATATGGCAGGTATAAAAATTTTTGCAACAGGAGGTATTGGTGGAGTACATAGAGGAGGGGATAAATCATTTGATATTTCGGCTGATCTGCAAGAATTGGCAAATACAAATGTTGCCGTTGTTTGTGCAGGGATTAAATCGGTTTTAGATGTAGGTTTGACGTTGGAATATTTAGAGACACATGGGGTGTCAGTATTGGGATATAAAACCAAAGAGCTCCCTGCTTTTTTTACTCAAAAAAGCGGATTTGAAGTTGATTATCAATTAAATACAGCCAGTGAAGTTGCTAATTTTTTACAAGCCAAGTGGAGTATGAATTTAAAAGGAGGAGTTGTCATTGCAAACCCTATTCCGACAGCACATCAGCTAGATTATAATTTCATAACAAAGATCATTGACAACGCAATTAACGAAGCGCAAATGAATAAAATCAAGGGTAAAGAAAGTACTCCTTTTTTGCTAGCCAAAGTTAAAGAGTTAACAGGTGGTAAAAGCCTAGATGCTAATATTCAATTAGTATATAATAATGCCAGGTTAGCTGCTGAAATTGCCGTGAAATTTGCTAAATTATAAGAATATTATTCGGCTTTTTCTTCTATATTTTCGTCAACAACAATTGCTATTTTAGTACCTAATGGGCTAATGGCTAACCTTGTAATTCCATTTAGGCTAAAAGGTTTTAAAGAAGCAAATTCAATCCATTCTTTGTCAACCCCGGGTTTTAATTTGAACAATTTGTCTTCCTTTCCCATAATAATGGCCCCATCAGGTGTCCAAACCATATCTTGAGAATCCTTTAAGGCATCGGTAATATATTTTTTTTCACTATTAACAGGATCAATTGAATATATTTCAGGTTCATTTTCCTGAAGGCTTATATAACTAATAAGATCCGTTTCCGGAATTTTGTGAATAGACCTTCCAATGTTTTTATCAATAGGATATTTGATCTTATATTTTAAGTTAGATACTTCGAGCGTTGCAGGGTCACCAAGCACGAAAACAACAACCATTCTTTTGTCATACCATGCATGATATCCAACTTTTAAATCTTTTATTAATACTTTAGGTTTTCTTCTACTAAAAGGATACATCCACAATAGTTGCGTACCATCTTTTTCTAACCGAATAGCACTAAAATGTTTTCCATATGGTGTTTGAATAGGTGAATATTCATTTCCTAATGTATTGGTCAGCCAAGCTTTAGTTTGATTTTCAATATTATACAAGACTATATCCGTTTGGTTAGATCTTGTTGAAGCAAAGAGCACCCCGGTACCATCATTTAAAAATGAAGGTTGATTATCATACCCTATATTTTCAGAAATATTTACCGGATTGTCAACAGTAAAAACGCTGTCATTTTGTATGAGATCAAAAAGATACACTTCAGTAGCTGTTTGACCATATACGAAGACTGATGTTAAAAATGTTAATAGTAGTAATTTTCTTTTCATAGGTATTAATACTTTGCAGACGTACCTTTTTTGGTCGTTTTTTTAATGAATTCTCTTAGATCATCATTTGCAGTTGCCAGATCTTCATGACGTAAATACATCATATGGCCACTTCTGTAACCTTTAAAATTTAAGCGATCTTTTAATTTTCCGCTGGGATCAATTTGCCACATCGTGTATTTAGCATTAAAATAGGTCGTGGCGCCATCGTAATAGCCTGATTGAAACAGCACATTCAAATATGGGTTTTGTGCTATGGCTTGTCGTAAATTATCTCTTGTATTATCTTTTGTATTATCCCAGGGACGAACATCACCAAACATATTGTATTTAATATCTGTTTTATAATTTAAATGTCCTCTGATATAATAATTAATTGCAGGAGTAAACGAGTGTAACCATGAAGTGAGTTCAGCACTGTAGTCAGGGCGGGTACCTGCATCCTTTCTATCTATACCTAAATAACGAGAATCTAATCTACCGATCGTAAATCCCTTTTCACGTTTTAATTCTTTCCAAAAAAAAGCTGTTGGTACGTCTAAGTTATTCTGCAAGATTACTTTTTCGGATAAACCGGAATAGTATGACATTTTAGCCGCAACCTCTTTCTTTTTGTTTTCGTTTAAAAAACCACCTTTAGCAAGCGCAGGGATGACTTCATTTATGGTATATTTTTCTACTTCAGGTAAAATTTCAAGAAGGTCTTTTTGCTGTAAGTCAGCATTCAATGCTTTTTGATACCAGGCAGCAGCGGTAAAATAAGGTAAGTTTAGCGCTGATGAAACGGGACCTCCTGTTCTCAACACCTTATAGTCAGCAGGTGAAACCAATATAACACCATTTAGGTACATCCATTGCCTGTTTTGTAATTCTAATGCCAAACCCGAAACACGTGTACCTCCATAACTTTCTCCAATTAAATATTTAGGAGATCTCCATCGATTATTTTTAGTAACAAAAGTATTTACCCATTCAGCCAAATATTTTATATCGGCATTGATTCCGAAAAATTGTTTACGATCAATTTTTTTATCTTTATCAGTATTGATAATCCTTGAATATCCTGTATTAACCGGATTAATAAATACAATATCCGCTACGTCTAAAATTGAATATGGATTTTCCCTGATACCATACGGTTGTACAGGATAACCCTCATCATCAATTTTTAAGATCTTAGGGCCGGTATATGCTATATGCATCCAAACAGAAGCAGATCCAGGGCCACCGTTAAATGAAATTAACAGGGGTCTGCCGGCATCATTTTTAATATCTGAGCGCTTATAATAGGTGTAAAACAATGATGCTATTGTTTTACCCTCCTTGTCCCAAACAGGTTGAGTTCCGGCAGTTGCCGAATAAGGGATCAATTTATTTTTTATAGTGACCGTATGCTTTGTTGTTATGGCAGATTCTGGTTCAAGCTTCCTGTCTTGAGCCATTGAAATAGCTACAAAAAAGAATGCCAATACTAAAGCAGCGTAATTTTTCATATATAAAATTTTAATTTGTTGGGTAGTCTGTCAAACTGGGTTGACACAAATATAAAATAATTTGAATGGTTTTACAGAGTTTTAACAGAGCTTATTTATCAACAATTATTGTCGGTATTTTAGGTTCTTTTCACAAAGTTCAACAATCTGCTGTATTCTGTTTAACCGTGTTTCTTTGCGCTTAGCCTGATTGAGCCAATATAGATAGCCTTTTTTGTATGTTTTGGCGAAACTTTTATAGTTTTCAAAAGCAATGCTATTCTCATTAAGTGCTGTTTGTAAATCTTCAGGAATCACTAAGTTTTCAACAGCATCTAAGGCTGTCCATGAACCATCTTGTTTTGCAGCTTCAATTTTTTCAAGACCACTTAGATGCATTAAATTTTCTTTGATCAGTTGCGCTATATAACTTTTATTAAGTTTACTCCAGACACTTTTTGGGTTTCTGGGACAAAAATATTGGCGTCTGCTTTCATGATCTATGTTCTTTACTGTAGAATCTATCCAACCATAGCATAGTGCTACTTTAACAGCTTCTTCCCAGCGCATACTTCGCTTACCACTTTTAACTGTATAAAAAATGAGATAAGCCCCATCCATTAAATTGTGGTTTTTTTCCAGCCAGGAGCGCCATTCGGTATTCGTTTTAAAAAAAAGTTCAGGTTTGGTAAACATTTAATAAAATTAAAATTACTAAAAGCAATTTACAAATTTTGATAGTATATTTAGGGTTTACTAAAACTAATTATCACAATGAAAATTTCAAGGCTATTTTTTATATTCACTATTTTTAGTTCAATAATGGTAGAAGGACAAGATATCAAAACCTTAAACCTACCTTATTATAAAATTCCGGATTATCCTGAAAAATTTACAGCCGGTACTGTGGCAGCCAGAGTTGTTGATGGATTGGGATTCCGTTATTATTGGGCAACAGAAGGGTTGCGTACTGTCGACTTGAATTATAAACCCAATGATTCGGCAAGGACTACCTTAGAAACAATAAACCATATTTATGGGTTATCGAATGTTATTGTAAACGCGACAAAAAAAATAACAAATGATTATACAATAGAAAAACCTGAGTTGAGCTATGAAGAAAAAAGAATGAAAACGCTGGAAAATATTAGACAAGCGAGTGAAATTCTTAAAATATGTGATGCGAATGATTTAGAAAATTTCAAAATGGTTTTTAAAAGCAAAAGGGGAATAAATGAATATCCTTTTTGGAATAATTTAAATGGCCCTATAGCTGATGCTATTTGGCATACAGGACAGGTAGTGTTATTAAGACGGGCATCGGGTAATCCATTTAATTCTAAAATTAGTGTTTTGCAAGGTAGGTTGAGAGAATAGCTCTATCTTTATAAAATTATGATAAAAGATATAAAATTAGCGGTATTAATTGATGGTGATAATATACCCTCAAAGTATATTAAAGAGATGATGGAGGAAATTACCAAGTATGGTACACCAACCATTAAACGTATTTATGGAGATTGGACCAAACCTCATTTGACAAAATGGAAGAACGTCTTACTTGAAAATGCTATAAATCCCATCCAGCAATATAGTTATACAGCCGGTAAAAACGCCACCGATTCGGCGATGATCATAGATGCTATGGATATTTTATATTCAAGGAATGTTGATGGTTTTTGCCTTGTTTCATCGGATAGTGATTTTACAAAACTAGCTACAAGATTAAGGGAAGCAGGAATGCAGGTATATGGGATAGGTGAAAAGAAAACACCTGATCCGTTCATTGTTGCATGCGATAAATTTATTTACCTTGAAATTCTAGAAGCGTACGACGAAAAGCAAGATGGTAAAAGTGAGTTGAAAAAAGCAAGTTTAGATAAGATCACACCTAAAATAATGAGATTGCTCAGGCATTCTGTGACAGATGCTGCAGATGAAGATGGATGGGCTTTTTTAGGGGATGTGGGTTCTTTAATTCTTAAAAAACAACCGAATTTCGACTCAAGGAATTTTGGATTCGATAAACTGACACGTTTATTCAGGTCATTAGACCAGTTTGAAATTGAACAAAGAGATCAAACTAATAAACGATATAAATTGGTATATGTCCGAAATAAGTAAATTATCTTTTTCAATTTGTACTTACATCATAAAAAAGCTGTAACAAAATTTGCTACAGCTTTTAAAAATCCACTAAACTTCCTAAATAGATTCCTTTTTTGGCGAACTTCAATTCAAAATTAACCGCGATACGAAATCAAGGCATATTATTTTACTTAAAAACAATAGCTATTTTCAGCTGTTACTTTGTCAGCAATAATGTTTCTTAGTTCAATGATGTTAGGCATATTTACATATTTAATATAGCGTTTTAAACCCATTAACATCATACGTTGTTCGTCACCTTCGGTAAAAGAAATAATAGAATGTTTACCCGCTGTTTCTATAATATCTATGGCATGGAATAAATTTAATTTTGCCATGGCAATTTGCTCTTTCGCCTTGTCCTCTCCCTCTTTTTTTGCTATTTTTTCAGCACGCAAAATAGCTGATTCAGCTATATATATTTGAATCAAAATATCAGAAGCGGCTAACATTAACTGCTGATGTTCCTCGATTTTCTCACCATATTTTTGCAATGCTGCCCCAGATACCATTAAAAACAGTTTTTTAAGATTGACAATAATTTGTTTTTCTTCGGCGAATAAAACTGAATAATCAGGTTTGTCAAAAGAAGGAATGCCTGTCAATTCACTGGCAACGGCTTGAGCCGGTGTCAACAAGTCGACATGCCCTTTCATTGCTTTTTTAATTAACATACCAATACTGAGCATTCTATTGATCTCATTGGTACCTTCATAGATTCTTGCGATACGTGCGTCTCTCCATGCAGATTCTATTGGGGTTTCTTCAGAGAATCCCATACCTCCAAAAATTTGAATTCCTTCATCAGTACACTTTTGTGTATATTCAGAAACAGCAACTTTCAGTATAGAACATTCAATGGCATATTCTTCAACACCTTTTAATTCGGCTTCCTGATGTGTATCTTTTCCGTTATTTCGACGTAGTTCGATTCTATCTTCAATATTTTTAGCGGCTCGATAACTTGCAGTCTCTCCAACCCAACAATTGGTGGACATCTCAGCAATTTTTTGTCGAATAGCGCCAAATTTCGCTATAGGTGTATTAAACTGCACACGCTCATTTGCATATTTTATAGACTCTGTAATTACCCTTCGTTGTGCATCTAAACAAGCAGCGGCCAATTTAATTCTACCAACGTTTAAAGAATTCATTGCAATTTTGAATCCGTTACCTCTTGTAGAAAGCATATTCTCAATTGGCACTTTGGTTTCATTGAAGAATACTTGCCGGGTTGAAGAGGCACGAATACCTAATTTATGTTCTTCCTCACCCATGGTAATTCCATTATCAGGATCATTCTCTATAATAAACCCTGTAATGTATTTATCATCTTCAATACGGGCAAATACGATCATTAAATTACAAAAGCCCGCATTAGAAATCCACATTTTTTGGCCGGTAATACTATAATATTTCCCATCATCCGATAAAATGGCTTTTGTTTTACCAGAGTTAGCATCGCTACCGGCGCTCGGTTCGGTTAAACAATACGAACCGAACCACTCTCCGGAGGCTAATTTTGAAACATATTTTTTCTTTTGCTCTTCTGTACCATACAATGTAATAGGCATGGTGCCAATACCTGTGTGCGCGCCAAAAGCAGTACTGAATGATCCGGTTGCCCCGGAAATATAATCACAAACCAACATGGTATCAACAAAGCCCATTCCCATTCCATCATATTCTTCAGGGACGGAGACGCTTAAGAAACCCAATTCACCAGCCTTTCGCATACATGCTTCGGTTAACGCATAATCCTTTTGCTCGAATTGTGCTTTATTAGGCCAGATCTCCCTATCTACAAATTCTTTAACAGAATCTTTCATCATTAGTTGCTCCTCAGAAAAATCTTCAGGCGTAAATATGTCTTCACAATCTATTTCTCTTACGAGGAATTGTCCGCCTCTTAGTAGTTCTTTGTTTTTTGTTTCCATAATCCTATCCCTAACCCTTTCCAAAGGAAAGGGGATTTTTATTAGTTAATGTTCAATTTTAATTTCAATATATATTTACCTCAAATAAGTCTTCCCTTAGGGAAGATTTAGATGGGACTTAATTTAAAAATTCATACACCCCTGCAGCGCCTTGACCGGTACCTACACACATGGTCACTATCCCATATTTATTTTTTCTACGGCGCATTTCATTAAATAATTGTACCGACAATTTTGCACCGGTACATCCTAATGGATGTCCTAATGAAATGGCACCTCCATTTACATTAACCAGTTCTTGATCTAAGCCAAGTTCCCGAACTACAGCTAATGATTGGGAAGCAAAAGCCTCGTTCAATTCGAAAAGATCAATATCTTTTATTTTCAGACCTGCTTGTTCCAGGGCTTTTGGTACTGCTTTTACCGGGCCAATCCCCATAATTCTTGGTTCTACTCCAACAGCAGTATATGACACCATTCTGGCGATTGGTTCCAAATTCAACTCTTTGACCATCTCTTCATTCATGATCAATACAAAAGCGGCACCGTCACTCATTTGAGATGAATTGCCTGCAGTAACACTTCCGCCAGCAGCAAAAACAGGACGAAGTTTAGCCAATGCTTCTTTTGATGTTCCTCTACGTGGACCTTCATCGGCATCCACGGTATACGATTTGGTTTGTTTTTTATCATTTTCATCGACAAAAATTTGTTCTACAGTAATTGGAACAATATCATCTTCAAATGTATTATTTTCCTGAGCCTTCAAAGATTTCATATGTGAATTAAAAGAAAATTCATCCTGATCTTCCCTGGATACCTTATATTGTTGTGCAACGGCTTCTGCCGTTAAACCCATACCCCAATAATAATCTTCGTGGCCTTGCTTAGCGACTTCATAATTTGGTACAGCTCTATAACCCCCCATAGGTATATAACTCATACTCTCTACACCACCGGCAATGATGCAATTGGCCATTCCTGACTGTATTTTGGCTACACCAATACTTATGGTTTCCAACCCTGAAGCACAATATCTATTCACTGTCATACCCGGTACATCTTCAATCTTTAATCCCATCAAAGAAATAAGGCGCCCTATATTTAAACCCTGCTCAGCTTCAGGCATTGCGTTTCCTACAATAACGTCATCAATTCGGTTTTTATCTAACTGAGGGACTTGTTTTAGCAAGTGTTCAATGGTTTCGGCAGCTAATTCATCAGGGCGTTTAAACCTGAATAGACCCCTTGGGGCTTTTCCTACTGCTGTTCTATATCCTTGTACTATATATGCTGTTTTCATTATATATGTTTAATCGTTTATTTGTGTAATTGTTGAACTGCTAACTGCCACTGAAGACTGCCAACTAGTTTCGTAATGGTTTTCCCGTTTTTAAGGTATGTTCAATTCTTTCCAATGTTTTACGTTCAGTAAGTAAAGAAAGTATGGCTTCACGTTCCAAATCTAATAGGTACTGTTCTGAGACAAATTGAGGTTCAGAAATATCTCCACCAGCCATAATATATCCCAATTTATTGGCAATTTTCTTATCATGTTCTGAGGCATAGCGCCCTTTTTCTAAACTATCTGTGCCCACATAGAACATGCCCAGTGCCTGTTGGCCTAATACTTTTACTTTTTGAGGCGCAGGTTGTGTATAACCATCTTCCAACATTTGAATTGCATGGCGTTTAGCTGTGGCAATTTGCCTGTCAGCATTTACTACCACCATATCTTTACCTTGTTGGTAATATCCTAGATCAAAAGCTTCATAGGCAGAGGTTCCTACCTTTGCCATTGCTATATTGATAAAAGCATCACGTAGTTTGTTAAGTTTTACGTCATCTTTTGCCCAAAGGTCGGCGACTCTTTTAGTCATTTCTTTCGTGCCGGCACCCGCCGGAATTATTCCTACGCCGAACTCAACCAAACCGGTATAAGTTTCAGCGGCGGCCACCACTTTATCAACGTGCATACTCATCTCGCAAGCACCTCCAAAAGTCATTCCACGCGGAGTGATTAATGTAGGGCAGGCTGAATATCGCAAGCGCATTACCGTATCCTGGAACATTTTTGTAGCCATTGATAACTCGTCATATTCTTGTTCAACAGCCAACATAAATGCCATTGCTAAATTTGCTCCAACTGAAAAGTTAGCCGCTTGATTTCCTAAGATGATGGCATCGTATTCTTGTTCGGCCAAATCAATACCTTTATTAATAGCTTCCAAAACACCTCCACCAATGGTATTCATTTTAGAGCGGAATTCAACATTTAAAATACCCTCTCCCAAATGTTGGATAGAAGCATCGGCATTTGACCAAACCTGGGTCGCTTCACGGATGTTGTCTAAAATAATAAAAGCATCCTGACCCGGTATTTTTGTCTCAGTTTTAGCGGGAATATCATAATAATAGTTGGCACCGTCTTTGACCGAATAGAAAGAAGAATTGCCTTTTGCCAACATTTCGGTCACCCATTCATTTGGTGCAAATCCTTCAGCTTTCATTAATTCAATACCTGCTTCTACACCAATTGCATCCCAAATTTGAAAAGGACCATGTTCCCATCCAAAACCTGCTTTCAACGCATCATCAATTCTGTATAATTCATCAGAAATCTCAGGAATTCTATTTTGTACATAAGCAAATAATGAAGCAAATGTTTTACGGTAAAATTCGCCCGCCTTATCTTTTCCTTTTACTAGCACTTTAAAACGATCAATAACACTGTCAATGGTTTTTGTTGCTCCCAGTGTAGCGAACTTGGGCCGTTGCTTTGCACGGTACTCCAGTGTATTCATATCTAAGGCCAAAATATCCTTACCTTCTTTTTTATAAAAACCTTGTTTTGTTTTGCTTCCTAACCATTTATTTTCCATCATTTTATTGATAAAATCAGGAATGACAAATGAATCGTGCATTTCATCCTCAGGGCAATTATCGGCAACACCATTTGCAGTATGCACCAACGTATCTAGACCAACAACATCAACGGTTCTAAAGGTGGCAGATTTCGGGCGTCCAATTACCGGCCCTGTTAATTTATCAACCTCTTCAACGGTTAAGCCCATTTCTTTTACAATATGAAATAAACTCATTATGCCAAAAACTCCAATACGGTTTCCTATAAATGCAGGGGTGTCTTTTGCCAGTACAGAAGTTTTACCCAAAAACTTTTCTCCATACATTAGTAGGAAATCGGTTATTTCCTGATTACAAACAGGACCCGGAACTACCTCAAACAATTTTAAATATCGAGGTGGATTGAAAAAGTGTGTTACGGCAAAGTGTTTTTGAAAATCTTCACTTCTTCCTTCATTCATAAATTTAATAGGAATACCAGAAGTATTTGAAGTAACAATAGTTCCTTTTGTTCTGTATTTCTCAACATTTTCAAAAACTATCTTTTTTATGTCTAAACGTTCTACCACCACTTCAATGATCCAATCAACACCTGCAATTTTATGCATATCGTCTTCCATGTTTCCGGTCGTGATACGGGATGCGAATTTTGTATTGTAAATAGGTGAAGGTTTAGATTTTAAGGAGGTGTTTAAACTATCATTTACCAATCGGTTTCGAACACTGCTATCTTTTAGTGTTTTTCCTTGTGCTTTTTCTTTGTCATTCAATTCTTTTGGAACGATATCTAATAACAATACTTCAACGCCAATATTGGCAAAATGACATGCAATACCCGAACCCATGATTCCAGAGCCAAGAACTGCTACTTTTTTGATACTACGTTTTTTCATTTGAATATTTCTTTTTTAAACTGCTTTACGTTCAGTTTCGTTAAAAATGGAACGTTCGGATATTAATTGATTTATTTTGTCGGTTACTTTAAAAAAAGATCGAAGTTCATCTTCCGTAATATTTTGTCGCACAATCTCATTGAACTTTAAGACTGACTCTTTTGAAAGTTCTCGTTTTTCTTTCCCTTGATCTGTTAATTTAATAAAAACACCTCTTCCGTCTTCGGGATTTTTTTCTCTAAAAATATGCCCTTCGTCTTCCATGTTTTTAAGGATTCGTGACAAACTGGTGGGCTCCATTCCCATTAATGGTCCCAGTGCCGTTGAAGGCGTTCCGTTTTCATAGTCTATATTTAATAGAACAAATGCCATTGCCATCGTGCTATTGTATTTTGCCGCTTGTTCATTATACATCTTTGCCACTGCTTGCCATGTAGCTCTTAAGGCATGATCTATAGAGGTTTCTTTTTGCATGCCCAAATATACAAAAAAATACTATGCACGCATAATAAATTTTTATTATTTTGAAATGTAACACTTGTTTCTATTTTTAGTCAAATGATTATCTCTTTCTTTGTAAGAGATATTGGAATAAATCAGTTAGAAAGAACCACGGCAGATAAAAATTCATTTTATCCATGAAATAAAAATGAAAAATTTATGTAGGTTTGGGCAAAATTTTGAATTTTTTATATGAACAATTTATTGGTTGCAGAAAACATTGTTAAGAATTACGGAGACTATACTGCTCTTAATAATGTTTCAATTGAAGTCCCGAAAGGTAGCATTTTTGGCTTATTGGGACCCAATGGTGCGGGTAAAACTACGTTGATAAGAATTATCAATCAAATTACAATGCCTGATGAAGGCATGGTTACGTTGGATGGCGTGAAATTACATCCTGATCATATAAAAGATATTGGCTACTTACCTGAAGAACGCGGATTGTATAAATCTATGAAAGTGGGTGAACAGGCCTTGTATTTAGCTCAATTAAAGGGATTGACAAAAACCCAGGCGAGGGAGCGCTTGAAATATTGGTTTGATAAATTTGGAATTAGCGATTGGTGGAACAAGAAAGTTCAGGAATTATCAAAAGGAATGGCACAAAAAATCCAATTTATTGTAACTGTACTTCATCAACCTAAACTGTTGATTTTTGATGAACCTTTTAGCGGCTTTGATCCGATCAATGCGAATTTGATAAAAGACGAGATCTTGCAATTACGGGATGAGGGAGCTACTATTATATTTGCTACACATAGAATGGAATCTGTAGAAGAACTATGTGATCATATAGCCTTATTACACGAATCGAATAAAATTCTTGACGGAAAATTGATTGATATCAAAAGGCAATACAAATCAAATATTTACGAAGTAGGCCTGTTGACAGATAACAAAATAGAGACTGAAAATTATTTAAAAGAAAGATTCGAGCTCTCGGAAGCAGCTTTTAAAACTATAAATGACGAAGTAAAATACACGATCAAAATCGATGAAGATCAATCGGCCAATCAACTAATTTCCCATTTAACTACCAAAGGGCAGCTCACTCATTTTGTTGAAGTCATTCCTAGTGTAAGCGATATTTTTATCCAAACAGTTCAAAACAATTAAAATGAACCATCTATCACTGATTACTAAAAGAGAATACCTCAATAAGGTCAAAAATAGGTCATTTATTATTATGACCTTTTTAAGTCCACTTATCATGGTTGCTTTATTTGCATTAATAGCTTATTTAACGCAATTGAATAATGATAAGGTCAGGACTATTTCGGTACTTGATGAAAGTAATTTATTTGCTTCAGAGTTTAAGAGTACTGAAAACACTAAATATGATATATTATTGAATGTCAGCTTGGAAGATGCCAAAAAAATTGTTCAGGAATCTGAAAACTATGGATTATTATACATACCAAAAGCCGATAGCATTGATGCATTGGCTGATAAAATAAAGTTTTATTCAGAAGATTCGCCCTCCTTAATCGTCATGGACAAAATTGAAGATAAGATTGAAGAAAAAGCGGAAAATATAAAGATTAAAAATTCGGGTATTGATCCGGAGTTAATCAATAAATTGAAAGTAAAGATCAATACTAATTTAGAAACTTTTGAAGGTGAGAAAACTTCAAAATTAGGGAGTGGTTTAAAACTGGCTTTTGGTGGAGCGGCTGGTTATTTACTATTTATGTTTATAATAATTTATGGTAATATGATCATGCGTAGTGTAATTGAAGAAAAGACCAGTAGAATTATTGAAGTCATTATTTCATCAGTAAAACCTATACAATTATTATTAGGGAAGATATTTGGTACTTCCTTGGCAGGTATCACACAATTCTTAATCTGGGTTATTATTGGAGGAGTCTTAATGACCATTGTATCGGCTATATTCGGGATTAATATGACTGATGGTCAAATGGCACAACAAGAAGTAATGAACCAGGTTTCGAATAACGCTGGAATGCAAAAAGAAATGGACTTGATATTGCAGGAAATGTTGAATTTACCTTTACTTAATCTAGTGATCATGTTTGTTTTATTCTTTGTTGGAGGTTATCTATTATATGGCTCTTTATATGCCGCAATAGGAGCAGCAGTTGATAGTGAAACAGATACGCAACAGTTTATGATGCCTCTGCTCATGCCGCTAATGTTAGCAATTTATGTAGGCTTTTTTACGGTAATTGAGAATCCTCATGGTACGGTGTCACAGATATTTTCATATATACCGTTTACTTCACCGGTGGTAATGCTAATGCGTATTCCCTTTGGGGTGCCTGTTTGGCAACAATTAATTTCCGTAGTATTGTTGTTTGGAACTTTTTTTATAACCGTTTTATTTGCTGCTAAAATTTATCGAGTTGGAATCTTAATGTACGGTAAAAAACCAACTTATAAAGAATTGATCAAATGGTTAAAATATTAACCTAATTTATTCGTAAAAAAGCTATAATTTTAGAGGATGAAAAGCAACTATATTTTATGATGGAAAAAATCAATGAGCTTTTAAATTATGATTTTAGTTTTGGCGATAAAATACATATTACCGTAAAGGCAATATTAGTGGTTATTATTACTTTAATTATTGCTTCATATTTTATAAAAGTACTTAGAAGATTAATAACAAGGAAGCTTCCGCAGGAAGATAAGGTGAAATTTACCTCTTTATTTTCTTATATAAAATGGTTTTTATATGTTGTTATATTATTACTGACATTTCATAATATGGGTGTAGATGTCACTGCAATTTTTGCAGCCTCTGCAGCTTTGTTAATTGGTGTTGGATTGGCTTTACAAACACTGTTCCAAGATATAATTTCTGGGATTTTTATATTGGTAGATCAATCAGTTCATGTTGGTGATATAATTGAATTAGATGGTAAGGTAGGTAGGGTAGAAGACATCAAATTACGTACTACAAGAGCTGTTACCATTGATAATAAGGTATTGGTTATTCCGAATCATTTGTATTTGACAAATACGCTCTATAATTGGACAGAGAATGGCACAATAACAAGAGAAAATGTAGAAGTAGGGGTTGCATATGGCAGCGATACGGAGTTAGTCAAAAGGTTATTGTTGCAAGTAGCAGAAGAACATGAAGATATTTATAAGCATCCTGAGCCATTGGTATTATTTACTAATTTCGGGGATAGTTCTTTAAATTTTAAACTTATTTTTACGCTAAATGATAGTTTTCAGTCAGGAATTCCGAAAAGTGATGTTCGTTTTGCAATTGATAAAAAGTTTAGAGAGCATAATATTTCTATACCATTCCCACAAAGAGATATACATATAATTGAAAAAAAAAATAATAGTTAAATGTCAAAAATATTAATTATAGAAGACGAAGCTGCGATTCGCAGAGTATTGAAAAAGATCATTAGTGAGGAAAATGAAACCTATGAAGTTGAGGAAGCAGAAGATGGCCTTATGGGAATGGAATTCATAAAAAATAATGATTACGATTTGATATTGTGTGATATTAAAATGCCAAAAATGGATGGTGTCGAAGTTCTGGAAAAAACACAAAAAATAAAACCTGAAATTCCGATGTTAATGATCTCTGGTCATGGCGACCTGGATACTGCCGTGAGTACAATGCGTATGGGTGCTTTTGATTATATTTCTAAACCGCCGGATTTGAACAGGTTACTCAATGCTGTACGTAATGCCTTAGACAAAAAAAGCCTGGTAGTCGAGAATAAACAGCTTAAAAAAAAGGTGAGTAAAAATTATGAGATGATTGGTGAAAGCCAAGCCATTAAACATATAAAAGAAATCATAGAAAAAGTAGCGGCAACTGATGCCCGGGTATTAATTACAGGGTCAAACGGAACAGGAAAGGAATTAGTGGCACATTGGTTGCATGAGAAAAGTGAGCGTTTTAAATCACCGTTAATTGAGGTGAACTGTGCGGCAATTCCATCGGAATTAATTGAAAGTGAATTGTTTGGTCATGTAAAAGGGTCATTTACAGGGGCAAATAAAGATAGAGCAGGGAAGTTTGAAGCGGCAAATGGCGGTACCATTTTCTTGGATGAAATTGGAGATATGAGCCTGTCGGCACAGGCCAAAGTATTACGTGCTTTACAGGAAAATAAAATTAGCAGGGTAGGTAGTGATAAGGACATTAAGGTGAATGTTAGAGTTGTTGCAGCCACGAATAAAGACTTAGCTAAGGAAATTGCAGAAGGTAAATTTCGCGAAGATCTTTACCATAGGTTGGCGGTGATCTTAATTGATGTTCCTGCATTAAATGATCGGCGAGAGGACATTCCATTATTGATCAACCACTTTGCCGAAAAAATTGCAGAAGAACAAGGAAATGTTGTTAAGTCATTTTCTGATAAAGCCATAAAGAAATTACAAGAGTATGATTGGACAGGTAATATCCGTGAATTGCGCAATGTAGTGGAACGCTTAATTATTCTAGGAGGTAATGAAGTTTCCGAAGATGATGTTAAGTTATTTGCCAGCAAATAATTCTATTGTTTTTCAATCAGGTGTTTTTAACTTATATGGTTTTAGTTCCTCAAAGAAAATATCATCGTTTGGTACATCGAAATCTATTCCTATAATTTCTAAATTGTTATCTGTATTGAATTTCACAGTTCCAAAGTCAAACCAGGCATGTTTTTGGTCCCAGTTTATTTTCCATACATCGTAATGCCAATGACTTAAAGTGGCCGATAGATCTGGTGAATGTTCAAATTCCATTTTCAGCTGATTGGCTTCTTGCCTGATTGTTATTTTTCCATAAATATCTGATTTATAAACACCTGTATAATTTTCAATTGAAACAGATGGTTTGGTATTAAGCACTCTTTTTTGTTTTCTGTCTGAGACTCGTATATCTTTCTTTTCATTTGTATTTCTTCGTTTCAGATAGTCAGCTGACCAATCTTTTGACCTTACTCCTAAAAAATGATCCAATGCTGTATAAGTGGCAGCCATTATGGGGCTTTTCATTCCGTTGGTCAGCACTACCACACCCAGATTTTCGCCAGGAATTAATGTAATGGCGGTAATCATTCCGTCGTAGCCACCGGTATGCCCAACTCGTAATTTTCCATGATAGTCACTCAAACCCCATCCTAGTCCATAAGCACTAAAATGTCTCTCAAAATCATTTTTAGTAGTATGGTCAACTATAAAATTGCTGTGAGGGGTCCAAACCATATTTCGGGTCTCCTTGGTTAGCAATGTATCTTTACCCTGGATCCCATTGTTTAAATTGAATATCATCCATTTTGAGATATCCTCCACGCTTGATATAAGTCCACCCATGGCCCCTATTTCTTCCCAATCTACCCATGCTATTGGAATGTTACTATCCTCTTCACGACCATGGGGAGTTGCATAATTGCCTTTAGCTGCTAAGCTTTTCGGACTTGTTATAGTACGATCCATACCCAAAGGGTCTAAGATACGTTCTTTCACGTTTTGGCTCCAACTCTTATCGGTAACTTTTTTAATGACTTCTCCAGCCGTTATATACATTAGGTTCGAATAGCCATAACCCGCTCTGAAATTATGAGCCTTTGGAATATATTTGGATCTTCTTATAATTTCTTCAGCGTTAAGGTCAGATTTAAACCAAATAACGTCACCGCTAAATGTACCCAAGCCAACCCGATGGCTTAAAATATCTCTTATCGTAATTTCATTGCTAACCCAAGGGTCGTATAATTCAAAATAAGGCAAATACTTTTTGACTTTGTCGTCCCAATTGAGTTTTCCTTCCTGCACAAGCATTCCAATAATTGCCGAAGTAAATGCTTTTGAGTTAGATGCAATGGCATATAGTGTGTGCTCATTTGGTTTGCCTTTTTTACCTTCTTCAAGCACTCCATAATTTCCGGTGAAAATCAATTTACCATCTTTCACGATTCCTATGGTTGCACTTGGCACTTCCCAATCTTTTACCATTTGAGTAAAATAGGTATCAAGTTGAATAAGGTCGACATTGGTTTTTGTCTGTCCAAATGAATTGAAAGAAACTATTATGAATGTTATTAGTAGGCCAGATAACTTGCTCATTTTTTTAGATTTTTAATGAATGATGATTTAGACGATGTTCGGTTTAACTATACATAAACAATCATACCTGCTTTTTCTCTGGGCAGTAGTGATTATATTATTTAGAATGGCAAAGTAAAATTAAAAAATATTGTAACATAAAAAAGTCTGCCAATAATTGACAGACTTTTTTTACTAAAAAGATTATAATAACAATTAAACGATCTTAACGTTTACCGCATTTAAACCTTTTTTACCTTCTTTTAATTCAAATTCTACCGTATCACCTTCGTTGATTTCGTCAATAAGTCCAGAAACATGGACGAAATACTCTGTGTTTGAATCGTCTTCAATTATGAACCCAAAACCTTTAGATCCATTAAAGAATTTTACTGTGCCTTTTTTCATGGTTACTATAATATAAATATAAGTTATAAAGATAATGAATAATTTTATATCAAAATTATAAGGTCTATAATTAAGATTGGTAACTCCATTGCCATCGAAACGCATTGTACCGTCTCCATGATAATTATTTGATGCTCTTCGTTAAATTATATGGTAGTAGCAACGTTTAAATTTTAATCCAGAAAATCAAGAAATAGATTCCTTTTACATGCCATTTTAAATCACTATTTTTAACCCTTAATTTGAAGACCTATGAACATCGATCAATACAAAGTTTCTAATACCATTAATTTGGGTAAAATAGCTACAAAGGAAGTAGTTGAAGATGCAAAAGGGAAACTTAAAAAGTTGCGTAAACAGATTAGTGAGGTACAGGATACAATGTATGCGCATGGTAAATACAGTATGTTAGTCTGTCTTCAAGGAATGGATACTTCAGGTAAGGATAGCCTGATCCGTGAAGTTTTTAAAGATGTAAATGCACGTGGAGTTGTGGTATACAGTTTTAAAGTGCCTTCAGAGAAAGAATTAAAACATGACTTTTTATGGCGGCATTATATTGCCTTACCCGAAAGAGGTAAAATTGGTGTATTTAACAGAACACATTACGAAAATGTATTGGTTACACGGGTGCATCCTGAATTCATTATGGGTGAAAATATTCCTGCCGTAAAAAGTGTTGATGATCTAAACGATGCTTTTTATCATAAACGCATGGAACACATCAATAGTTTTGAAGATCAAATTGCAGAAAATGGAACTATTGTGTTGAAATTCTTTTTGCATTTATCTAAAGATGAACAAAAAAATAGGTTGTTAAGAAGAATTCGCTTAAAACAAAAGAACTGGAAGTTTTCTTCGGGTGATCTAAAAGAACGTAAGTTATGGGATCAATACCAAGAATGTTATGAAGATGTACTCAATAGAACTTCTACGAAAAAAGCACCTTGGTATATAGTACCAGCTGATGATAAACCTACAGTTCGATTATTGGTTGCTGAAACAATTTTACAAACCTTACAACGGTATAAAGATATACAAGAACCTGAACTTGATGATGAGACAAAAGCCAGGTTAGACGAATTCAGAAACCAACTGGAAAACGATTAACTAAAAGAATATATTCCGACATTTAAGTCAAATTGTCCTTCCTGGGAAGGCGGGAATCCAAAAATTTAATATATGAAATCAATACTAAAACTTACAATCTTTTTTTTGAGTGTATTTTTATCGGCACAACAAACTGATTATACACAA
>Ga0209633_10000467_pt1 | contig 46948 bp, 46 predicted proteins | sample Cruoilmetagenom1_FD_187290 | JGI IMG/M metagenome (GOLD analysis project Ga0209633, IMG submission 187290) | Oil polluted marine microbial communities from Coal Oil Point, Santa Barbara, California, USA - Sample 1 (SPAdes) (version 2) | ecosystem: Environmental > Aquatic > Marine > Oil seeps ... | reverse complement strand
TAACATCAATTCGGTGGTTTAAGTTTGAAACCGAACCAGAAACCGTTTTGCTAGCAAGCTTGATGTAATACTGCTTGCCAGGTGTTAGGGCCTGTTCGGTCATCCAGACAACTTTTGCTTTAAAGCGGTTCCCAACTTCTGGGAGGTCATCGCTTTTGACAATAAGGTCGCCACGGCTGACATCGATTTCATCGTCCAAAGTCAGTGTGACAGCCATTGGAGGAAAGGCCTCTTCTAGCTCCCCTTCGTAAGTCACAATTGACTTTACAGTGCTCGATTTTCCAGAAGGCAAGACAGTGATTGTGTCACCTTTATGGATGATCCCTGCAGCAACTGTTCCGCAGTAACCTCTAAAATCGAGGTTGGGGCGGTTTACATACTGAACGGGAAAGCGGACGTTGCTCATATTGCGGTCATTGCCGATCTCAACCGTTTCAAGAACCTCCATTAGGGGTTTACCGTTATACCAAGACATTGATTCGCTAAGGTTGACGACATTATCGCCTTTCAATGCAGAGAGCGGGATAAACTGGATATTTGCTTTATCTAGATGGGAAGAAAAATCGAGATAGTCCTTTTTGATCTCTTCAAAAGTCTCTTCGCTGTAGTCCATTAAATCCATCTTATTGACGGCTACGATGATATGGCGAATACCTAGTAGTGAGGCGATAAAGCTGTGACGACGAGTTTGTGTTTGCACACCATGGCGAGCATCAATGAGAATAATCGCTAAATCGCAGTTTGAAGCCCCCGTTGCCATATTGCGGGTGTATTGCTCATGGCCAGGAGTGTCGGCGATGATGAACTTACGGAGTGCAGTTGAGAAGTAGCGATAGGCAACATCAATTGTGATGCCTTGTTCGCGCTCTGCCTGAAGGCCGTCAACAAGAAGTGCAAGGTCGACCTCTTCACCAGTTGTCCCTGATTTAACGCTGTCCGCTTTAACTGCAGCCAGTTGATCTTCATAGATCATTTTAGAGTCATGAAGTAGACGGCCAATAAGTGTGCTTTTGCCATCATCGACATTACCGCAGGTGAGAAGCCTGAGGAGCTCTTTGCGCTCGTGTTGAGCCAAGTAAGCGTCAATGTCGCTGCTGATTAGTTCAGATTGGTGAGACATGGTGTTAAATTCCTTAAATCTTTCTTTTTTGGAAATGCTGTTTTCTAACGGTTTTGAAATTAGCGGTTAGAAGTAGCCTTCGCGTTTTTTCTCTTCCATCGAACCGGCCTGATCGTGATCGATTAGGCGACCCTGCCGTTCAGAGGTGGTTGTTAAAAGCATTTCCTGGATAATCTCGGGAAGTGTTGTTGCGGTTGATTCAACGGCACCGGTGAGTGGGTAGCAACCGAGTGTGCGGAAGCGAACCATTTTCATTTCGATTTTTTCGCCTTCCTCAATTGGCATACGGTCATCATCAACCATAATCAACATGCCGTCGCGTTCAACAACAGGACGTTCTTTAGCGAAATAAAGTGGAACGATTGGGATGCTTTCCAAGTGGATATACTGCCAGATGTCGAGTTCTGTCCAGTTTGAAAGAGGGAAGACACGAATGCTTTCACCTTTATCAACTTTACCGTTATAAATATTCCAAAGCTCGGGACGTTGGCTTTTTGGATCCCAGCGGTGGTTTTTGTCTCTAAAAGAGTAGACTCGCTCTTTAGCACGAGATTTCTCTTCATCACGTCGTGCACCACCAAAGGCGGCATCAAATTGATGCTTGTTGAGCGCCTGCTTTAGGCCTTCGGTCTTCATAACATCAGTATGCTTTTTGCTGCCGTGGCTGAATGGGCCTATGCCAGCCTTAACCCCTTCCTGATTAGTGTGGACAATTAGGTCAAGCCCGAGATTTTTGACATGCGTGTCGCGAAAATTGATCATTTCACGAAATTTCCATGTCGTATCGACGTGCATTAGAGGAAAAGGAGGTTTTCCAGGGTAAAAAGCTTTCATGGTGAGATGCAGCATGACGGCTGAATCCTTACCGACCGAATAAAGCATTACCGGTTTATCAAATTCAGCAGCAACTTCGCGGATAATGTGGATACTTTCGGCTTCTAGCTGTTTAAGGTGTGTCAGGTTGTAATCAGTCATAACTCTAAAATTAATTTGATCAGTTTTTAGACCACATTAAGCGGTCTTCATGTAACCGACTATTATAGCAGATGAGGGGTGCGCTTCATTCAGTACTTTTTGAACTATCGATAGTCTTGTTGTTAGGTTGGTCGGGGCCGGCATGCTGTTGTGATTTCAACTCTTGTGGTAGGGTCAATTTTTTATAGAACGTAGCCACTCCAATGAGCAACTTATTGCATTACTTCTTGCCACTTTATCTTCTTCTGTTTGGGTTGGTTTTTTTCTGGCATAGCTTGGCTGTTTGGAAAAAGACAGGCGTTAACCCGTATGTTCTTCATAAGGCTGAAGGGGCGCAGGCATTGGTTGCAGTGCTGTTTCGGCCGATCAGTGGGTTATTCGTTATCATAATAGGCAGTTTTCTCTATTACCCCGATCTGTATCTCCTGTTTTGCCCGATCATCGCTTTGGAAAACTATGTTATTACCGCAACTGGATTGGCTATATTGGTTGCTGCGCTGGTCTGGGTATTTCTGGCCCAAGCACAAATGGGAAACTCTTGGCGGGTTGGAATAGATGATGAAAACTATACTGAGCTAGTTTGCCACGGGCTGTTTAACTACACACGCAATCCAGTGTTCTTGGGCGTGAGGTTGTTTTTGTTGGGACTGTTTTTTGTTATTCCTAGCCTAACAATGCTGTTTGCTGCGCTATTTGTAGAGCTATTGATACAGCTACAGGTTAGGTTTGAAGAGGAGTACCTGTTAGATCGGCATGGAGAGGTGTATAAAAAATACTGTGAAAAAGTGCGCCGTTGGATATAAAAAATCATGAGGAGAGACTAGGTGGAATTTAGCCGAGAAATGTCTGAGTTGGATGCTGGGTTACTGATTGGGGGTGGTGCAGTCATTCTTTTTGGTGCGCTTATCTACTTGATGTCAAATCGTAGTGATGAAGAAGATGAAACGACCGTTCTATATAGAGCATTGATGTCATCTCTGGATGAAGAACGCTATACAGAAGCACTCGAGTTGGCTAATAAGCACCTTATTGCGCTTGATGCGAAGACCCAGAATGCGAATGATTTGGGAGAAGCATATTTTTTGATAGCTCAACCGGCTGACCATCTAGGGCTGCAAAGCATGGCGCTTATTGCGTCAGGAATAGCGGGCTACTATCTAGAAGAGAAGGCGGTCGAGAGCTACCCGCTTTATAGGAAGTGTCGAGAGCAATCAATTGAGATACATGCGCGCAATCGAGCAGAGATTTCCAGTGAGAAAGGCATGAAGATGGAAAAAACCCTTGCAGAACTTTGTGAAAATAAAATGAATAAGATTGACGAAGTGCTTTTAACGCTAGAAAAACTACAGTGAATTGATAAGAATCAAGAATCACGTAATGCTATTTGGTATGATCAAAAGAATTACCTTTTAAATAAACATAAAACGATAAAAAAACTTATAGGAGATGATTATGGACATGCGTGAGATTCTGGCCAGTATGGATGCGGGTGTAACGATTGGTGTCGGGGCAACACTCATTTTTGCCATTCTTATTCTCTTAATGAGTAATAAAAAGGATGAGGGTGATGATGAGGCAACGACATTGTACAACCTTTATAACAGTGAAATAGAGAGTAAAAATTACAGTGCAGCGCTTGACGCATCTCTTAAACATCTACCCGTTCTTTTTAAGAAAACAAAGAATGTTAATGACTTAGGGGAAGCGTTCACAATGATCGCTGTTGCCTCTGAAAGTGCAGAAAATAATCCCCTGTCGTATATCTGTTCTGACTTGGCTTGTCGTTATTTAACGGAAGATGGCGTTGCCAGTTACCCACTTTACCGGAAGTGCCGTGAAAGAGCCTTGGAAATTGGCCAGAGCAGCAAGCTGAAATTGTCAGATGCAGAGCGAAAAGAGCTGGAATCAAAGGCCGAAAACCTTTGGAAAAGTGGGATGAAATCACTTGGGAAAACTCTGGAATCAATGGCTTAACCGGCTACTTGGGTCGGTTTTAAGTTAATCAGTGGTAAGACAGGCAATGATTTGTTGAGTGAGAGTGGCTGGTTACGCCTGTTTTTCCCTGAAAAGCTGCGCAACTTCCCCCAACGGCGCAATGTTCGAGTGGGACTGCGTACAATCCACCTGTTAACAACAGGTGTCTTACTAGGTGGCCATGTATTTAACCAGCCAGTGGCTGTTCTAGAGCCTTGGCTATTTGCAGCAATTGTGAGCGGCCTGTTATTGCTACTTACAGATCTTCATGCAAGTGTAGCGATTCTTCTAGAATTTAGAGGGATGGTAGCGTTGCTTAAAATAGCCCTGGTTTGTCTAATTCCCTTTTTCTGGGAGCAGCGGGTCTTTTTGTTGATAGTTGTTCTGGCTATTGGCGCCATATCAAGTCATATGTCAGGAAAAATACGTCACCGAAGAGTTATTTTCTCTCAGTGTGAAGCAATTAGTTATTCCAAAGACTGATCCAGTTTCCGGTCAATAACTCGTTCTTCCCGCGTGGGGTGGCAATCTCCAGCTATACTTACTATTTCTCTGCAAGGTGGGTCGAGATGGAGTTAGTGATTTTTGCCTTGATAGCAGCTCTTATTGGCTGGTTGATTGTCATTTATAATCATTTGGTACGCGACAGGAACCGTGTTTTGGCGGCTTGGAGTGATATAAATGTCCAACTTAAACGTCGCTATGAACTTATCCCGAAGCTTGTTGAAGTGGTTAAAGGTTATAGCCGTTACGAAGAATCTCTTTTTTCCGATTTAACCAAGCTCAGGAACAGTAGTCAGCAGGTTTTTCAGCCAGAGAAAAAAGGTCGAATAGAAGGTCAGTTAGGCGTAAAGATTGATGGCCTCTTCGCCATTGCAGAAGATTACCCTGATCTAAAAGCAGGTGGACAATTTCTCTCTTTACAGCAAAACCTTTCATTGGTTGAAAGTGATATTCAGCTGGCTCGTCGCTATTACAATGGAGCGGTTCGAAATCTTAATACCCGAATCGATTCCTTTCCTGATTTACTGATTGCCCGAAAGCTAGGGTTTGAACAGGCCGAACTGTTTGAGCTTGAGCCTTCTTTAGAACATGAGTCTCCAAAATGGTCAGAATAATCACACGGCTTTTTGTCCTGACTTTATTAATTGGCTCATTTGAGCTTTCAGCCAGTGAAGCGATCCTGCAGTTTTATAGCAAGATAGAGGTGGAACAGAATAGTACGATTCGCGTTAAAGAGGTGATAACCGTTCGTGCAGAGGGGCAGTCGATAAAGCGGGGGATTTATCGAGACTTTCCGACCGATTATAAAGACCGATTAGGAAATGATTACCGTGTTGGACTCCGAGTAATCTCGGTATTGCGAGATGGTGCGCCTGAGCAGTTTAGAGAAGAAAAACGGGGTAATGGCGTGCGTGTTTACATTGGGCGTAAAGCGCACCTTCTTCCTCCTGCTGTTTACCGCTATACGATTCTCTACGAGACAACTCGGCAGATTGGTTACTTTGATGATTATGATGAGATTTACTGGAATGTAACCGGCAACGGCTGGTCTTTTCCGATAGAAAAAGCCTCGGCGACCGTTATGCTCCCATCGGGCATTCCACCAGAACAGATTCGTTATGAGGGGTATACAGGTTTACAGGGTAGTCAGGGGCAAGACTACCATGCTAGACAAAAGCAGGATGGCTCCGTCTCATTTCTAGCAGCACGCCCACTAGCAAAGAGAGAGGGACTAACGATTGTTGTTAGTTGGCCAAAGAGTTATGTCCATCAGCCCGATATTAAGGAGCAGGCCGGTTACCTAATTAAAGATAATCGAGAGCTGTTGTGGGGTGTGGTGGGGCTTCTTATTGTTCTAGGTTATTACTTTGCCGTTTGGCACCGAGTTGGGCGCGATCCGGAGAGCGGTGTCATTATCCCTTTATACCGGCCACCTGAAGGTTTTACCCCGGCATCGATCAGTTTTATTCGTAATATGGGGTACAGCGATAAGACTTTTGCCACAGCAGTGATTAACTTGGCCGTAAAAGGATGGCTGCATATTGATGAGATTGGCGGCCGTTACACACTGCATCTTCTTGATGGACAAGAGCCGCTTATAGCAGGGGAAAAGCGGCTCATAAAAAAACTATTTGTGGGCACTGAAAAATCAATTGAGTTAAAACAGAGTAATCACAAGATATTGAGTGAAGCTAAATCGGCACACAAACAGGCGTTAGTGCTGAATTACGAATACCGGTATTTTCTGACCAATTCAACTTGGATGGTGCCGGCGATTATTCTTTCGGTTAGCTTTATTGTGGCAATGATCCTTATGCTGCCGACTGAGCAGATGGCCGTATCTGCATTTTTTATGGTTTGGCTGTCTGGCTGGACAGTTGGAGTGGTTGGCCTGTTGGCTGCAGCCTATAAAAGTTGGAAACTTTTTCTTGCTGAGCGGACTATTAAGCCACTTTTAAGTGCACTTTTTATGACTGCTTTTGCTATTCCTTTTATTGGTGGAGAGATTTTTGGTCTAACAACAGCAATGCGAGAAGGATCCCCAACGTTATTTGTTTTTGGCCTGCTGCTTGTTCTGGTTAACTTTTTATTCTATCAATGGCTTAAAGCGCCAACCTTAGCCGGCCGCCAGCTGCTAGACAAAATTGAAGGATTTAAGCTGTTTTTAACTGTGTCAGAAAAAGATGAACTGGACTTTAAGTACCCTTTGAAGAAAACACCGGCTTTATTTGAGCAGTATCTTCCTTATGCGATGGCTTTAGATGTTGAGCAAGCTTGGGGGGATAAATTCTCGGAGATACTAGCGGCTAAACAGCAAGGATCAGATGAATACAGGCCATCCTGGTACAGTGGAAAACATTGGCATGCGGGTCACTATTCCAGTTTTGCCTCAGCAATTGGGGGAGGGATGAGCTCAGCTATTGCCTCTTCATCAACTGCACCAGGCTCCTCTTCGGGCAGCGGGGGTGGCGGCTCTTCTGGAGGTGGTGGCGGAGGTGGCGGTGGCGGTGGCTGGTGATTGCCTGTTTGTAGCCACTTTTTTGGCATACTGAAACGCTGTTACCTAATGACAATTGTTAACTTAAAACCAACTCAAATTGGTCTAAACTTAGTGCGTTAACTTACATTCATGGAAAAGATAGATGGCTGATAACAGTGAAACACTGATTGGTTATGTGACCGATGTTCGCAGTGGTGGAATGACTGCAAGATTGTTGAGAAAAGAAGAGGGGTTTGCCCCGGTTGTGCGCGTGGGTGACGAGAAGTTGCTTGTTGGCCAGATAAGCTCCTATGTTGTCGTTCGGCAATATGGGCTACAGCTTCTGACAATGATCACTAGAATGACGGAGGAGCCTACTCACAACGGCGGAGTTGATAAGGTCCTTGAGCTTATTTTATTGGGAGAAATTAATAAGGCGGGGAATTTCCTGCGTGGTGTTCGACACTATCCTGCGACCGGCGCTGAATTGCATGCTGTCGGGGTCACTGAGCTTAAGTCTATTTTTAATCAATTTAGCCAGTACGAATTTACACCGGGTTACCTTCCGTCACACCGTTCGTTAGAGGCAAGCCTTGATCCTTCTGTCCTTTTTGGCCGCCATTTTGCCATTCTTGGCCAATCGGGTGCAGGTAAATCATGGACGGTGACTAATCTAATTCAACGCGCTGTTCAGTGTATGCCTAAAGCGCATATTGTTGTTCTCGATCTGCATGGGGAATATAGCTGGGAGACCGATGCGGGCGAGAGGAAATCAGCATTTAAAAAAGAGACCGTTCGCTATATCGATGCACGCGAGCTTGAAATACCGTATTGGTTGATGACTTTTGCGGAGCTGGTTGATTTGTTGATCGACCGAACCGATAGCGGCTCTTCTGTTCAGACCGCTTTTTTACGTGAGACCATTTATAGCCTTAAAAAGAAATCGGCTAAGCAGTTAGGCATTGATACGGTTTCCATTGATTCGCCAATCTATTTTTCTATGCAGGAACTTTATACAGAGTTTAAAGAGGCGAATGAGCAGAGAAGTGATTTTGGTAAAAGCCAAGGTGCTCTGTTTGGACAGTTTGATGAGTTTATGATCAAGCTAGGCAGTAAGCTCAATGATGTTCGTTATGATTTTTTGCTAAAGCCTAAAAAGCGGACAAACTCGGCCTCTTTAGCGGGACTATTAAGAGATTTTGTCGGCTTAGGCGTGCCAAAGAGACCGATAACAATTATTGATTTGAGCTCGGTTCCATTTGATGTCCGGCCAACAGTCTCGGCTCAAATAGGCAGGGTGGCATTCGAGTTTAACTACTGGAATCCGCGCAACCGAGAGTTTCCAATTTTGCTTGTTTGTGAAGAGGCGCATGCCTATATCCCTCGTGATTCAAATGCACAGTACGAAGGAACTCGTAAATCAATGGAGCGGATTGCGAAAGAGGGGCGTAAATATGGTGTTGGCTTAGGTGTTGTTAGTCAGCGCCCACATGAACTCTCTGAGACGGTTTTGGCGCAGTGTGCGACATTCCTCTGTCTAAGAATTACTAATCCAGATGACCAAGCGTATATCCGCAAATTGGTTCCGCAGGCAGAAGGTAATTTGATGGATACCTTATCGGCACTTGGCCGAGGTGAGATGATGGTGATGGGAGAGGCTGCACCCTTGCCGCTTCGAATACAGGGTTATCAACCGAACCCACCTCCGAATAGTAATGATGTTGATTACCACGATCAATGGCGTAATGGGCCGGATGATCTTGATGTGGATGCAATCGTTGACTTGTGGCGACGGCAAGGGCGCTAAAGAAACTAAGGAGCCAACTGCTTGGCTCCTTAGCCTGTTTTCATTAAATACCTACAACAAGTGATAGAAGGTACTTGAAGTCGTTTTTGTCTGTGCCTGCTGAAGCATCAGAGTGATGCTCATTAATTAGGCCGATTTTCAGATCCATCCCATTGAGTTGAGCAAGACCTACTTTAAAGTTTAAAGTCGTAATGTTACGGAATTCTCCCACCTCTTTAAGGCTTGGGTAGAGGCTGTTTCTAAACTCTAGTGATTGGCGCTCTGCAATAGCCCAGTTACTTTCGATGCCTAATACGGCTTCTGGTACCCACTCAGAATCTTCTCCTCCAAAGTCTTTTCTGGCACCGATACCTGCGCGGCCATTAAGCTGCCAATCATCGGTTTTAACGAACTCATTACCAATGCCTGCGCCAAAGTTAAGGCGGTAGTCCCAGTCTTGGAAGTCGTCGAAGTCATAGCGCCCTTCAGTAAAGTAAAAATGGCTGGCGCCAGGGATAAGGAAGTCGCGATTGAATCGAGCAAAAAATTCATCTTGAGATTTTTCCCCCTCATCTTCACTGCGGAGATAGAGCATTGTGACATCCCAGCGCTTTCGTTCGTCTTCAAACTTAAAGCGGAGGCCAGCATTGATATTCATATTTCGAGAGTTTCCTTCGCTCCCTTTAACGCCCGCTTCAAAACTTCTTTCCCAGTCTTTGAGTAACCCAGTCATCAGTAATCCGCGATCGACAGGCTTTTCTACAATCTGTACAGCAGGCTTTTCTTCGGGCTTTATGACTTTTGCAAAAGGGAGGGCTAGCTTTCCAAGAGTAGGATGAATAAGTGTTATGTTGCCATCTTCATCCTCAATCACTTTACCGTTAAGAATATCGCCGTTACCTAGCCGAACTTCAGTAGCGATTGCTAGATTTGAGACGATGAGAATGAAAAGAAAGCTGGTAAACTTAGAGAGTTTCATATTGTAAAGAGGCCTCCGTGCAGGTAGGTGTTGAGAAAACAGATCCGCGGGCATTTTACACCTGTTTATTTTTTAATACAGCGCAAGGAGCGCTTTGAGTGATGTCACAGCAAGAGATTCGTATTGATTATTTCACTGATATTTTATGTGTTTGGGCACATGTTTCTCAGGCTCGGATTGATGAGCTAAAAAAACAATTTGGTTCAGAAATTAAGATTCATTATCACTTTATCCCTGTCTTTGGCTGTGTAAAAAACCGTATCGGAGAGGGCTGGAAAGAGAAGGGCGGTTACCAAGGCTTTAATGAGCATGTTCAGGCTGTTTGCAAGCAATTTCCACACACAGAAATCTACGAGGATTTATGGACAGTTATCCAGCCGGCAACCTCTTTAACAAGTCACCATTTTTTAAAGTCGGTTCAGCTTTTGGAAGAGAAATCACTTATCTCGGATAAAGAAGAGCCCCAGTTTGATGGCAAAACGCTATTTGAAGAGACAATTTGGCAGATAAGATTCGCTTTTTTTAAAGATCATAAAGATATCGCTCAACAGATTGTGCTGATGGAGATTGCGGAAAAACTCGGTTTACCGATGGATCAAATACTTGTGCAAATGAACAATGGAGAGGCGTTGGCAGCGCTATTTAGAGATATGGAGCTGCGTGATCAGTATAGAGTGGAAGGGAGCCCGACTTATGTACTGAATAATGGCCGTCAGAAGCTCTACGGGAATGTTGGTTATAAAGTTATCGAGGCGAATGTTCGTGAAATTTTGACAACACCGGAGGAAAACTGCGCGAGCTGGTGCTAGCGTAATCGTATTGGTGCTTCTGCTAATGTGAGTGCAGGCCTGCGGGCGTCAAATGTGGAGCAGGTGAGTGAAAGGTGAAAGGAAATCCATTTTTAGATAGTGATACCTAATGGTGAGTTGGCACTATTTCTTAAGAGTTTTAAACAAGATTTTAGAGATAGCGGTATTCACTATTGGGATTGACACATAACAGAAGAGAGGAAATATAGCCTCCAAAAGCGAAGAACTCGTTTCAAAAATAACTTGAATAAAGCCAAGAGAAATTACGAATATGTTTGATGATAGGTTGCCCGAGCAACTCGGTGAGAATTTTAATGCTGAGGTTTCTGAGACAAAGAAATTCCACGCAATGACAGCAGCTAGAAAGCAAACCTGTCCCGTAACGGTTATTGTTCCCGCCTATAATGAAGCCGATTGTATCGCCGATACGATCAACAGTTTGCTTATGCAGTCTTTGGCGCCAGAAGCCATTATTGTTATAGATGATGGCTCAACAGATAGCACGGCTGACATTTGTCTGGCACTGGGGATTACTGTGATCACCCCGCCAGAGAATACCGGCTCCAAAGCGGGAGCCCAAAACTACGCATTAAGCCATATCAAGACAGAATATACGTTGGCGATTGATGCAGATACCACCTTAAAAGAAGATGCTTTAGAGAAGCTATTCAGTGCGATGGACAACCCAGAGGTGGTCGCTGCCTGCGGCTTTGTGATCCCTCAAAAGGTTAACACGCTGTGGGAGAGGGGGCGTTATGTGGAATACCTAATGGCCTTTACTTTTTACAAACAAATTCAGGAATACTACGAAAAACCACTTATATCTTCCGGCTGTTTCTCCCTGTTTCGTACCGAGTACCTACAACAAGTTAATGGTTGGTCACAGCGAACCATGGCAGAAGATATGGATTTGACCTGGACAGCCTATCAACGGGGTAAAAAAGTCCGCTTTATTCCCGGTGCGATCTGCTATCCAATTGAGCCTCACAACTTTCACTTTATGCGTAAACAGCTCAAACGTTGGGCGCATGGGTTTATACAAAATGTAAGGCTACACTGGAAAGGGCTGCTAAAAGTTCCATTTTTGCGCTCTGTTGTGATGGTGATGTGTTGGGATGCGAGTATTGCATCAATTTTTTATTTAACGGCAATCCCTCTTCTGTCTGTGACGGTTAGTCCGCTGTTCTTGTTGGGTTACATCATCGATTTACCCATGATTTTAGTGCCGACTTTGGTAAAAGCCTATGGTCGGGGGGAAACAGGGAAGGCTCTGACCAGCATTCCAGCTTTTTTGGTGTTGCGCGTTGTTAACTCGGCCATCTTTTTAGAGGCGCTATTTAAAGAGCTTGTTTTAAAAAGAACACTCACAACTTATGAAAAGGGGCACTAAATGAATATTGGTTTGCCCGGTGCCGGTATTGGTGGTCTTTATTATTTAGGCTGTACAGCGATTATGCCGATTAAAGAGCTTTATCTAACCTTAAAGAAGCCAGAACATAAATTCAGGTACCGATTGGTAGCAACACAGCTAGCTATCGCAGTAGGAATAATTGCAGGGCTTTTTCTTATTTATCAGCTAGCCAGCGGTATATTGGGAGTTGGACTGTCTGTTACGGAACCATTAAGTGAAGATGCCGCGCTATTTTATTCTCTGTTACCGATTATGGTGAGCTTTAGTCTGCTTATCGTGATTTTGGCTTTAGTAGAATTAGTTGCATTTTTAACAAACAAGCATGAATGCCGAGTAGAGAAAGGATGAAATCCTGTTCGAAGGGATTGTTTGGCAGGTCAAGCTCGCTTTCTTCTAGCGAGGATGCAGCTATTCAGGCAAAAAGCTGTATGAGTGGCTCTTCACCGAATTGTCATACGGAATATTATGCGAAGTTAATCTTTCTTGTAGGGCCCCATCTTTGCAGTCGTCAAAAAGGTTGGTACATCCTCCAATAAATTCACCAGGAAAGCTATTCCAGCTGGTGCTAATGTGAACCATTTCCGAGCCACTTAAACGCATCATCCAGATCAATGAAACGAGCCTGTTTTTTACACACCTTGGTAACATTTTCAGCGTGTCTCCAGGATTTCTTATCCCGAATGTTGTCGAAAACATAGGCAACTTCGTCAAAAATTTTGACGAGATCAAGAAAGTCAGGGTGGCAACGATCACAATGATCATTGCTTTTCTCGATGGCTAAAAAGCGAATTTCACCAAGTTCAAGCAATGCCTTTTTAAACTCTGTCGGGCAGGTTTCACAGTCAACCCCCTCGTTTAGTCTCAAGTGCGCCTTGCGCGGAGCTAATAGCTTTAGATCAACAACTTTGTTCATAACCTACTCCTTAAACGAACCTTTCACTCTCATTAGAGCACTGCGGCATAAAACGTACTTGATCTGGATCAAGCGGAAGTACAAAAGGTTGGGCTTACAGATTTTGTATTGGAGGGGCTGATGGGATGGGTCGATCCATATCACTGTTTTGGGCGAACCAAAACAGGGCGTAAACGAGTATCTGCTTTATTCTATGGCCATGATGATTATAAAAAGGTGCTTAGTAGGCTGGGGGAGAATGCTGTAATACCTTGTTTTTGCTGAAAATATATTTTTGTCTGTCAGCTTTGCTATATGGTGCGTATTTTGCTTTGTTAACACTACGATATTGATTTTAAATAGACGCCGTTAGATGACGGTCATTGCGTGGAGATGTGTTGATGAAAAGAGAAGAGGTTATAGAGGCTATCGTTTTAGCAAAAAATGCCAACGGCTTGTCTTGGGAAGGAATTGCAGGAGAGCTGGGAATGGGAACTGTATGGGTGACATCAGCCTGTCTAGGTATGAACAGCATGCCAAAAGAGCCGGCAGAAAAATTATGCCAACTGCTTGATCTACCAAGCGAGGCTGTGACAACGCTGATGGAATACCCGACAAAATCTTGGGATAAAGAGGTTCCGCAAGATCCACTCATCTATCGCTTATATGAGGTGGTGGGTGTTTATGGCGACACCTTGAAAGAGGTGATTCAGGAAAAGTTTGGTGACGGCATAATGAGCGCTATTGATTTTAGTATGAATGTGGAAAAACAGGAAGATCCTAAAGGGGATCGCGTTGTTCTCACCATGAATGGGAAGTTCCTACCCTACAAGGCATGGTGATTTCCCTCCCAAAGCTGAGCCGGCCATAATCTGGCCGGCATTCTTGCTGCTAGGGCGGTTAATATAGCTCTAGCTCACTTTACGGTTTGAAAGATTAATAAACACAATAGAATGGCCGAAATGGATTGCCAAAAAAGCAGAGGGTTCCTTTCGATCAATGGTGGTTTAACCTGATTTAGATATTGGGAGTTAGGGTGCTTTAGCTCATAAATGAATTCCGATAGCTCGGAGTAGCGTTTTAGAGGATTAATATGCACTGCCTTGCTAATGGCAAAATCCACCCAGCCTGGAATATTTTTATTGTTGATTAGTAATGGCGAATAGGAAAGGCGCTGTTGCGCCCGGGTAGATGTGGATCTGGAGATTGAATTTCCGTACGGTATTTGACCCGAAAGCATTTGGTAGGTGATAACCCCTAATGAAAACAGGTCGGATTGGCTGGTTCCTGGATGGCCCAAAAAATACTCAGGTGCCGAATATTGTGCCGTGCCGGCAATGGCCTCATTCTTATTGGAAATTTCAGCAATGCCCGCCACTTTGGTTGCACCAAAATCGATAATTTTTACCGTTCCAGAGGCGTCAATCATCACATTTTGAGGTCTTAGATCCTGGTGTACCATTTCCTGTCGGTGAAATGCTTGTAGCCCTTTGGCAATCTGCTCAACAATATTTCGAACGGTATCAATTTCTGGAGATGGATTATCAATTATCCACTGGGCGAGCGTTTTGCCCTCCAAATATTCGGTTACGGTATAGAGATAATTTCGTTTGCGCTTAGGCTCGACGGCCTTTAAAACGTGTGCATTGTTAAGCCGTTTAGCAATCCAGTCCTCCATGAGAAAGCTTTCTAAATAGGCTTCATCACCGCACATCTCTGTGGAGGGGGTCTTTATGACCACTTTTTCTTGAGTTTCACTGTCTTTTGCAAGGAAGACATGGCTGCGACTGCTGATATAAATCTCTCGTAAGATTTCGTAACCATCGAAGTGCATTCTGGGCTGTAAGATGGGAGGTATGGGAAGCATGCTGATTTGCTGCTGTACTTCACCAACATCGTGCGCTGGTAACTTAGTAACCTCTACGATCTGGAGTGTTAGATTATCTTCACTGCCGGCATCATACGCCTCTCCAACTAGTCGTTTGGCTAGGAGACTAAGATCTTTTCGCTCTTGCATGATTGATTCAGCGATGTATTTGTCAGTTAAATACTCATATACACCATCGGTTGCCAGAACAAAAATATCCCCTTCACTGATCAGTAGGGATTGATAGTCCAGCTCTAGGTTATCGTCAATGCCTAATCCTCGAGTGAGATAACTGGTTTCTGGCGATACGACACGGCGATGATCGGTTGAGAGTTGTTCTAGCTGATTGCCGACAAGACGGTATATGCGCGAATCACCACTATGGAACAGGTGGGCAGTATTCGATTTGAATACAATGGCGCTAAAGGTGCAAATATAGCCTTTGTCTTTGTTATATCGGTAGGGGCTGTTGCGGGTTTGCGCGTACAGCCACGAGTTGGCCGCCTTCAATACCTTTTGCGCAGATTTTTTTACTGACCAAGAATCAGGGGTGCAATAGTAGTCTTGGAAAAAAGTGTGAACAGCGGTTTCGCTAGCAATTTGGCTAACATCGCTACTGCTAATTCCATCAGCAATCGCAATCGCAATTCCTTTTGAGCTGAGTAGCGGCTCACTCGGAATGTATATGCCATGAAAGTCTTGATTGATCTCTTTTAAGCCGGGGCTGCTGAATTGACCGACAGAGACGTCTAAATGTTTTTTCATAAGGAAAGCCTCCACCTTTGTAAGGCGGAGGCTCCTGTTAATGACTGAGTTAACAGTATTATGAAGTTGCTGAGGCTTTAGTCGCTACTGTTTTAGCTAGCTTGCGTTCAGGGTTGGTTTTTACATGTGTCCAGTACAGTGGTAAGCCGACCAATAAGAAACCGCCAGCCAAGTTGCCTAAAGCGGTTGGAATTTCGTTCCAGACAAAGTAATCAATAACAGTGAAATCACCGCCCATGATCATTGAGAATGGGAACAAGAACATATTAACAATTGAGTGCTCAAAACCCATGAAGAAGAAGAGCATAACGGGCATCCACATTGCGATAATCTTACTGGTTGCAGAGGTCGAGATCATTGCACCGACAACACCCATGGATACCATCCAGTTACATAACATGCCGCGGATGAAAATTGTAATCCATCCATCCGTACCGTGAGCTTGATACCCTAGTGTTCTGGCTTCACCAATACCGCTTACTTTTGCTGCCATTGCACCGCCATCGGTGTTGTAGCCGTAAGTCAAAATAAATGAAGCAAAGAAGGCAACGGTGAGAGCGCCAGCAAAATTACCGACAAAAACCAAACCCCAGTTTCTAAACATTTGGTCCACGGTGCAGCCTGGTCGCTTATCGAGGACGGATAACGGAACCAAGGTAAATACCCCAGTTAGCAGGTCGAATTTCATCAGATATAGCATGATGAAGCCAACGGGGAATAGTAAAGAACCCACCAAAGGTGACCCGGTTTTAACAATGACAGTAATCGCGAAAAATGCCGCTAAGGCCAAAATAGCGCCCGCCATAAATGCTCGCACGAGTGTATCTTTGGTGGACATAAATATTTTCTGTTCACCAGCGTCAACCATTTTAGTTGCAAATTCATTTGGTTCTATATAAGCCATAAGACCTCTCTATTTAAGTTTGTGAATGCTGATCTTCCTTTTGCACTTTGCACGCCAAAAAACAAAAAACGATCTATATCAAATGGATGCGTGTTTTTGTGGCTGTGTTATGTCTGTTGTATATGCGTTTGAGATTTGTATTTGCACCATTGATGCGACGTTGGCGGTTTGTTTTGGTGCGTCGCAATAACATCGAGATCTGGGTTGGTCGTTAATGTGGTGAGGGAGTGGATAAACGGTTGGGTTGCTCTAGCCAGTGCATCAATAGGTATGATTGCTGTCTGTTACTGTTCCGGTTTTTATTTTCCAGTTAAATTTTATTCATCAAATTCTTCTCACAACTGGGGAAAGAGCGTTAAAATCTCGACCCATTAAACATTCGCAACATACATAACAATGGAAATCAGGCACCACTTTCTCCTCCGCCAAATCATCTGGTTAACATTCTCTTTGATTGGAATATTTTCATCATTGCCGCTTTATGCCCACAGCCAGGATGAAGCAGAAGCTGTCTCGGACCTTGGCACTTTAGAAGTTACAGGCCGCGCATCTGACTTGTTGGGCCAAACAGATGCCGCTTCTTCCGGCGTGATTGGGCAGCCTGAGTTTGAATTTCGTCCACTATCCCGTCCGGGCGAACTGGTTGAGGTTGTACCCGGTATGATGGCAACTCAACATAGTGGTAGCGGAAAAGCGAATCAGTATTTTTTACGCGGATTTAATCTGGATCATGGCACAGACTTTTCAGGAATGGTCGATGGTGTACCTTTAAATCTGCCGACTCATGGGCATGGCCAAGGTTATTTAGATTTAAACAGTATTATTCCTGAATTAGTTGATATTGTTGAATATGGTAAAGGTCCATATCATGCAGAAATGGGTGACTTTTCATCTGCTGGATATGTCCATTTTCATACCAAGCATCGTATGGAAAAAGGGCTGGCAAAATTTGGTTTTGGGGAATATGGCTATTATAGAGGGGTTTTAGCTGATTCATATCAAGTTGGATCGGGCGACCTGTTATTTGGAGTGGAAGTCAATTTTTATGAAGGTCCTTGGGAAAGGGATGAAAATGTAAATAAGTTTAATGGCTTGCTACGCTATACCGTCGATGAAGGCTATAGAGGATATTCAATAGTCGGCAATGCGTATCACAATGACTGGGATTCAACAGAACAGATTCCAAAACGTGCCGTGGATCTACAGAACTTTCCTGAGCTTGGAACAATAGACCAGACTGCGGGTGGTGATATGGAGAGATACAGTTTATCGGGAAACTGGTGGCTTCTATCAGAATATGGAGAAACGGAGTTATCTGCCTATGCGGTCTATTCTGATTTTAATTTGTATTCAAATTTCACCTATTTCCTTGATGATCCGGTTAACGGCGACCAGATTACACAAAGAGATCGCCGCTACACTTTTGGCGGTGAAGCCAAGCATACAAAATATGAAAACTGGTTTGGACTTGGTATTACAAACATAGTTGGCTTACAAATCCGGCACGATTATATTCCAAAGGTAGCATTGTATAAGAGCCAGGAAAGAAGAGTTCTGCAGACCATTTCAGAACATGAAGTAAATCAGACAAGCGTTGGCGTATATGGAGAGAATGAAATTCAATGGACTGAAAAGTTTAAATCTATTTTGGGACTGAGGGGCGACTTTTATTTTTATGATGTAGACAGTCGCTATATGGCGGCTAATTCAGGTCAGGCCAATGACGCGCAGTTTAGCCCTAAGCTCAGCTTCGTTCTGGGACCCTGGTATGACACAGAGTATTACTTAAATCTTGGTTATGGCTTTCACAGCAATGATGCCAGGGGAACAACAATTAAGTTAGACCCAAAATCGGGCGATCCTGTTCAGCCGGTAAATCCGATAGTCTCAACTAAAGGTGCCGAAGTAGGTCTTAGAACTCAATACATACCCGGACTCGTATCAACCTTATCTCTATGGTGGCTGGAAATGGGGTCTGAATTAGTGTTTGTGGGCGATGCAGGGGGCACTGAACCTTCAGGAAAAAGTCAGCGCTATGGTCTTGAGCTAACCAATTATTACAAGCCGGTCGACTGGTTAACACTGGATTTTGATGTGGCTCTCACGCAATCCGAATTTACCGGTGTCCCTTCCAGCGAAAAAGAGGTCCCTAATTCAGTCGGTACAACAATCTCTGGGGGTGCAACCATTGATTTACCTAATGGCCTATTTGGAAGCTTACGAGTCAGACATTTTGATGATGTCCCATTAACTGAAGATGGCAGTGTATCTGCTGATTCAACTACGGTGGTAAATTTAGGGGCCGGATACAGATATAAAGATTATCGCCTTGAGCTGAACGTTTTGAATCTTTTTGATTCAACTGATACCGACATTGCCTACTACTATGAGTCACGTCTAGCTGGCGAAGCAGCGGGCGTCAATGATATTCATTATCACCCTGTTGAGCCACGCAGTATCAGAATACAAGCAAGTATGGGGTTTTAGTACAACTTAAAAGAACATAAATGACCTGTCACCTATGGCGTGTGAAACGCGCGCCTGTTTAACGTCTAGCTCACAGGGAAAATACGAGCGCAGCGAGTATTTTATCCGGTGTAGCTACTTGTTAGCACTTGGAGGCGAGAAGTAATGTTAACTCTCTTGCTGAAATCTCTTTACATCCAGAGGTATTTTGCCCACACCATAAGGGTGAAAAATCGTCAGAATTTAGCTTTTCTGCGTGACCACGCAGTTGCGTCATTTCAATTGAAGCATGAGGAAATGTTGGTGCGAGAGGATTCATATAACCCAGCTCTTTCATTGCACGGTTAACGATACTGCGAGCTGGCCTACCAGAGAAAACATTCGTAAGGGCAGTATGCTGAGATTTAAAATTCTTTATTGCTGAGCGGTGTAACCGAGAAGTTTTGGCGTCAGAACACAGTAAATAGGCAGTGCCAATTTGCACTGCACTAGCACCAAGCACCAAAGCAGCTTGTACACCTCTACTATCGCCAATGCCACCGGCAGCGATAATAGGGGTTTTTACTTTATTGGCAATCTGAGGAACTAGAGCAGATACGCCAATTTGAGTGGATATATCATCTGATAAGAACATTCCTCTATGCCCACCAGCTTCTAAACCTTGAGCAATTATCCCATCAACACCTTGAGATTCTAACCACAATGCCTCCTGAACTGTTGTCGCTGAAGAAACAATTTTAGTTCCCCACGTCTTAATCCGTTCAAGTAATATTTTATCTGGAAGACCAAAATGAAAGCTAATAAATTCAGGGTTAAATGTCTCAATAGCATCTGCGATATCATGATTAAAGGGCATTCTATTTGCGCTATTTGGCCCACTTTCTACTTCTATTCCCAATTCATCAAAATACGGTTTTAATTTTTCTTGCCATTTCAAGTGCTGCTTTTCTTTATAATCAGCCATTTCATGGCAGAAAAAATTAAGGTTGTAAGGCTTATCTGTGGCTTCTTTAATTAACCTGATTTCGCTTATAATTTTTTCAAGGCTCAGCATTCCACAAGCTAAAGAACCTAAACCTCCAGCCTCACTCACAGCAATAGTCAAAGCACTATCTTGAATACCCGCCATTGGCGACTGAACAATAGGGAGCTCAGTCCCAAGCAAATCCATGATATTCCCGTTGTACATAAATACTCCCTTGTATACTGCTAACGTCGCGCTTCAGCGGCGCGTAGCGAGGTACGAGCGAAGCGTCCGACTGCAAGCGCTTTGTTAGTTGCCATTTTCACGTACCGCCTGTTCATATGTATCATATAACTTTTTTGTTTTATCGCTTAGTTTCATTCCGCCTTTGGTTGCTCGATCAGTCCAATAATGACCTTGTAATTCATATACAGGTGAACCATGTACTTCCAATGCAAATGAACCATGATGTATTTCACTACGCACACCTTGGAGTTCTATTTTAGGCTCATTACGATAGACCCCTACCAATTTAAATAGATCGGCATCTTCTTGTTGTTCAATGCTATGGGCTACAAGAAGAGACCGTGATTCTTTTGTCATAAGCCTGACACTAAGGTAAGTTAATGACTGTCTTATAACTGCATATCCATAAATAGGATCTATACCTTTGCCAGTCTTTGGGTCAATCCAGCTACTCTTTAGTTCAACTTTCCAACTTCCACGTAAGTCAGGCCGCTTAACATACCATCCTTTAAATATGCCCCATGCCCACATGTATTTATTAAATAAAGCAACCACAACAGTTATAATGCCTACAACGGTTCCAAATGGTTTTATGAAATCAGCACTTAAGACTGGCATACCTTGAAACCAAAGAGCTAATAACCAGACAGCTATCGTGAGCGCTATAAATGATGATATATGAAGTCTTGTTAACATTAGCTATACCCTATGTAATTCCACGCATCATTTAAGAACTGATGCGCACCTTCCCTAGTCCAAGGTTGAGAATCTCTAAATAAATATTTCAATTCACTAACTTCGCCCCATTCTGAGCATTTTTCATCACTGAGTGTATTGTTAAATAACTCAGCCAATACTTCACGCACCATTGCCTTAAAATTAGAATAGTTAAAACAACTATTTGAAGCATTAAAAACTAAACATTCAACTAGAAAACTAGGCGTATCTTTAGCGGATTGAATATTATTTTTAGCCATTTCATTTGATAGTGTTTTTAATACCCTCACTACACGCTTATACCTTCTTAGAGTATCAGTGTTTTTTGATACACCACTTGTATAATGCTGTTCAGGCCAGTTCCTTACCATTGGTGGTGATAAATCATCAGGTATCATTTCTATACCTGACAAATAATTCGAAGCTGATGTATATCTACGATGCTCAAAGAAAGCAGCAACATCCGATTCAACACGATAGGTGTTTTCCTTAATATCAAAAGATTTGCTTCCTCGTGATACAGATCTTCGTCCAAACCGTGCTACTAATGCTTCTTCTAATTCATTTTTGAAAGCTGCATATGTGTATACTCCATCCTTATGGCTTTCATTTAACTGCGCTCTGACATTATCATCTGGATATTCTGGAAAGAAAGTATCAAAACAAATAACACCAATATCAACATCACTATCACGACGAACATTTACCCTATTTCTATAGGAACCCTGAGTGATAACTTTAATATTTCGATTTTGTAATTTATGGCTCGCCTGAATTGCCTGCCTAATTTGTCTTTCTGCATTTTCAGCTCTTTCTTCTTCCGTTTTACTTGGGCCTTGTGACCACGTAGTAAATATTGACTCCCAATCTCGATTCATTTCCATTCCTTGTATTTATTTGTGGCAACTAACGCCTAGCTCACCGGAAAAATGCGAGCGCAGCGAGTATTTTGTCCGGTGGAGCTATTTGTTAGCCAATTTTTCATGCAATTCAACAAGACTCTCTATTGTTGTTGTAGGATCAATTCCCCATGGGTCGTAGATGGAACTCTTTGAGCGCTTTACCCAAGCGGCACGCATACCTGCGGAAATTGCACCTATGACATCAAACGGGTTGCTTGATATTAGCCACGCACTATTGCCTTTGGCTTCGGACACCCGTAAAAAATGGCTATACACTGCAGGATTTGGTTTAAACGACTTAATATCATCGACGCTAACAACCCCGTGAAAATAATCCCTTATTCCAGCAGTAACAAGTAATTCATTTACTGCATCAGCAGTGCCGTTGGAGAATGCGAACAAGCGATAGTTACTTGCCTTTAGTTTCTCTAGCCCGATTTTTACATCTTCGAATGCAGGGAGTGAACGGTAGCATTCAAGTAAATTATTTTTTTGCTGACTTGTCAGGTCTACTCCATAGAACAAGCATGTATAGTCAAGGGCATTACTCGTACAAACCGAAAAAGGCTCATAATTTTGCATCAACCCTCGACGAAATGAATACTCCAACTGTTTTTCACGCCAAGTGTGAGAGAAATCCTTAGCTTTATTTCCGATAAGCCCCTGTAGCTCAGACACAACGCCATGTGTGTCAATCAACGTTCCGTATACATCGAAGGCAAGAGTAACTGTCACGAAATTATCCTCATATTTTTATGGCTAACGCCCGCATCACTTGACGTAAAAAGGGGCGGTTTTTTTGCATCGCAAAAAAAAATGACGCTTTTTACGGTCAAGTGGATGCGATTGTTATACGATTATTCATCACTTGGTGGCTGTGGATTATTCGCAGGGTTATCACCGGCACCTGTTGGAACATATCCTCCTTGGGGTTTTGGATCGCCCGTTGGTTCTGTGGATGGTTTTTGAGGCTGATAACCTTTTTTTACAGTTTGTGGAACATAGCCTTCATCAATTTGTTTTTTAGTCATTTCAATCTCCGTAATTTCTAAGTTCAATGTGTGATATTTCACTGGTTAATATAATTACACCAGCACTGGTTTTCTTGACCCTTTCAAAGCCACCGTTATCATTAATAACCCATGATTCTTCTAAATAAAGTTGCTCTGGAGCTGGTGCACTTGAAGCAAAAGACTTTTCTGAAAACTTACCTCCAATGACAGTTCCATTGTTTTTTACAACCTTTACCCAGTAAGATTTTCTTTGTGAAAACACGTAATCCCAAGGTTTCGCAGTGGGATGAGGGGCATTTTTTTGTGCCAAGCTTGTTGAACGCAACCACTTCCATACCAAAACCAGTATTATTGGAGAGACAAATAGAACAACGAAATAAAACAGAAAATATAAATTCGGGTGCGTTGTAGCGCAACCTGATTTTTCGATTTTTAGAATAAAGAAAAATAGCAAAGCATAATTTATGCAGCTATATGTTATTGCATCAATGATCTGCTTTGAAGAGTTTTTAACTTGTCCAGGAACAAATAATTCATATGCCTTCAGACTTATGAAGCCTGGCACAACGAACATAATGAACAGAAATAACTTATCTAAATCCCAGATATTCAATTATGACTCCTTAATCGTATAACGCCCAAATCACTTGACGTAAAAAGTGGCAGGGCTTTTGCGACAGCAAAAGGCGTGACGCTTTTTACGGTCAAATGAATTTGATTGTTAGCCATTATTTACTCTAGATTTCCGTAATTTTGCAGTGTGATAGTACCCGCCACCATATGACCGACCTAACCAGAGAAACAATATACAAGTAACAACACTCAAAGTAATTATTGAAACATAAAACAGATTGAATGTTTTGTCACATCCAAATTCTGGCAATGAGTAAATTAATAAACAACCCCATAGTAAAAATACGTAGAAACTTATTATTTGATTTACTTTTGAAACTGATATTGCTGATGGACCAGTAATTAAATGAATAGTTTTTTCACTGAATTTATCAATTTCATTTCTGGATAAAACAACCTTGTATAAAGGTCCTGTAACTTTGTCTTCTAACATATCTACATGTTTTTCCCAGTTCTCTTGCCAATATTTACTGCCTCTATTGACACATACCCAACCGAATGAAAAAACAATTCCTAAACACGAAAGAATTATAGCTAAATCTTGTTTATTTGGTGCCGTTGATGCCTGAACAGCTAGAAAACCAGCCATTGTTGCACCAATAAATGTCCAAAAATATGTTGCTCTTTTCCAGTAAAGCTCTATCTCAAATTTTCTAATGTCTAAGGCTTGTTTTAATGCTTCAGGTTCTTTGTTTTCAAAAAGACTTTCATACTTTTCATTTGTAATTTCTGTAGTGGTTGTTTCACTCATTATAAATTACACCTTAGTTTTGATTGGCTAACAGTTAACTATACGGAATCAGTTTTTATTGCACTATACAGATTCTGTCTAATTCAATAAAAACTGACTAATGGTTTCTATCCTAAATTACGGAATGAACATATCATATCAGCACGCTAGATTGCTTTAGTTTTGGTGCCGAAAGAAGACGGCGGGCGTCACTCTCGGCCATCCATTGCTTTCGTGACATTTGTGCACCCCTGCACATTATCGAACCCAGCTCGTGTTTTCATCTACACCCTAACGATCAATAAAAAAGGGCTGCCCTTTTGGGGCAACCCTTTGCTATTGGTGGAGACGGCGGGAATCGAACCCGCGTCCGCAAGCACTCCGCCATTGGCTCTACATGCTTATCCCATACTTTTGATTTAACTGTCAGCTACCCGATGGGCCAGGAAGACTAACAGCGATTCTGTAAAGTTTTAGTGAATCCACCCCAGACGTGCTTCATCACGATTTTGCGTAAGATGACCTCTGAATGTCTGCAAGCAGACTCCAAGCGCACAAACACACTTTGGGCAGAGGACTAACGGGGTTAAGCCGCTAGTGAGTAGTTTTCGTCGTTTGCGAATACTTTAAAGTTCAGTAGATTTTACGAGGTGTACTGTCCTCGGCATGCACCTCAGGTTTTGCTACCCACGTCGAAGCCAGGTCGTCCCCTTTGGTTAAGAGTTCGACATTATAGTGTTCTGTAAGTTCCAGGCAAGTTAATTCGCCCGTTAGTTGGATAGATAGGTTTTGTCGTAGAAGGTGGCAATCCAGTTTGGTCTGTAGGCGACCATAAGGGTGATTGCTGATCCGTTGATTAGTGCTTCGGGGAGTGCGAGAAGGAGATAGACTGGAAAAAGCTGTTGATTGAGGTCGTTAATCGAGTAAACACCACTGCTATTTAAGGCTATGTATGTGGTGAGGCCGCTTAGGATGATTCCGAGCGCTGCAGCAAAAAAGGCATTGATAAAGATGTAGGTGAAGAAGTTATGAGGTAGGTGATTTTGGGTTAGGTGGCGAATTAGGTGTGTTACAGAGATTGGGATAACACCCATGATTAAGACATTAATTGCGAAAGTTTCCCAGCCGCCCTGTCCGTTAAGCGTTATGGCGAGTGTGATGAGTTGTATGGCGATGATGGCAAAGGGCCAGTTGAACATTAAATAGAGGGCTGTTGCACCGAGAAAATGGAAGGATTGACCTGGATAGATGCCGCCTTCAAGGTTCCAGAAAATGAGCGTTGTGACAATACTGCCAAAGTAGATGTTTGCTGAATCTGTTTCAGCAAGTTTGTGCCAAGGTGCTCGCCAGCAGCTGTAGAGGGTGACGATCGCATAAGTCACCCAGCTTACCCAAAGCCAGAGGCTTGAGATTAACTCGGGTGTAATGTCCATTTAATGCGCTTTGAGAATTCTTTGCTTGTCACGCTGCCAATCTTTCTCTTTAGAATCGGCGCGTTTGTCGTGGGTTTTCTTCCCTTTGCCGAGGCCGATTTCAAGTTTGGCGCGCCCTTTTTTCCAATACAGTGCAAGAGGGATAAGGGTGTAGCCTTTTCTTTCGGTTAGACCAATTAGTTTGCTAATCTCGCCGGCATTTAAGAGCAGTTTTCGAACTCTGAGTGGATGAGGGTCAATATGGGTTGAGGCCGATAGGAGTGGGGAGATATGGACACCAGAGAGCCAGACCTCTCCATTTTTGACAAAGACGTAGCCCTCTTTCAGCTGAGTACGGCCTTCTCTCAGGCTCTTTACTTCCCAGCCTTCCAGCACAAGCCCAGCTTCAAACCGCTCTTCAATAAGATAGTCGTGTTTAGCTTTCTTATTGAGCGCAATGGTGTTGGAGGGTGCTTTCTTTTTGGCTTTTTGTTTGGCCATAGTCTCGATGGTTGATTGAGTTGCTGACTCGGAAAATGAGGTCTGTTATTGTACATCGGCACTATTCACTCGCGAAGATAAAAATAAGAACGGAGGGCAGGCTTTGGCAGAACAGGTATCGATACATGGACAGTGGTCGTCGCGACTGGCATTTATCCTCGCGGCCACCGGCTCAGCTGTGGGTTTGGGAAATATCTGGAAGTTTCCCTATATTGCCGGCGAGAATGGTGGTGGCGCGTTTGTTCTAATCTATCTTGGTTGCATCATATTGATTGGTATTCCAATTATGATGGCTGAGACGATGATCGGGCGACATGCGCGCCTGAATCCGGTTAATGCCATGAAAAAATTGGCGCTGGAATCGGGTGCGAGATCAAGTTGGAAATATTTAGGCTTGATGGGAGTTGTTGCCGGTTTTTTGATTCTTTCTTACTACAGTGTGATTGCTGGTTGGGCGATGGCATATGTTGTTAGAACAGGAGCAGGGATATTTGAAGGGGCGACAGCTGATGGTGTCGCAAGTATATTTAAAGGGTTAATTAGTGATCCAGAGCGGCTGATGGGCTGGCATACACTGTTTATGCTAATCACGATGCTTGTTGTGGCCAGAGGCGTTAAAGGTGGTCTTGAGAAGGCGGTTCGTTTTTTGATGCCGACCCTTTTTGTGCTGCTTTTTGTGCTAGTCGGTTACGCAATGAATACCGACTCTTTTGACAAGGGGTTGATGTTTTTATTTAACCCTGATTTTAGCAAAATAAATGGAGCAGGTGTTTTGACAGCGATGGGGCACGCTTTTTTTACACTAAGCCTCGGGATGGGAGCGATTATGGTTTACGGCTCCTATCTGCCCAATAATGTGTCGATTGCGAAAACCACTTTTGCGATTGCGGCGGCCGATACGCTTGTTGCTTTACTCGCTGGAGCGGCCATTTTCCCAATTGTTTTTGCCAACGGTTTGGAGCCTGGGGCGGGGCCTGGGTTGATTTTTCAGACATTACCGATAGCGTTTGGACAGATGCCGGGTGGTGCTCTGTTCGGTACGCTTTTCTTTGTGTTATTAGTCTTTGCTGCGATCTCTTCTTCGATCTCTTTGATTGAGCCGGCTGTTGCTTGGATTATGGAGCGCTTTTCCATTTCACGTGGCATGGCAAGCTTTTGGTGTGGGCTCGTGACTTGGTTTATAGGTCTAGGTACGATTGCCTCATTTAATATTGGTGAGGAGGTTAAATTCTTCGGGTTAACATTTTTTGATCTGCTCGATTACCTGACCGCTAATATTATGTTGCCGTTAGGTGGTTTGTTAATCGCGCTTTTTGCCGGTTGGATTATGTTGGCAGATAAGAGCCGCGAGGCGTTGGAAATGAAAGAGGGCTTTGTTTTTATGGCTTGGCGCTTTTTGGTTAGATTTATTGCGCCCTTGGCAGTATTTGTAGTTTTTCTAAAAGCAATTAAAGTACTTTAGAGGCTGTTTGTATGATGAAGGTTGAGCGAAGTGCTTTGGTTAAGCATTCTGCGGAAAAAATGTATACGTTGGTTGATCGCGTTGAGGATTACCCCGATTTCTTGCCGTGGTGTGATGGTAGCCGTGTTATTCGCCGAACAGCCAGTGAGACGGTTGGGGAGATCAATATTGCCCGTGCTGGGTTTCATAAAACCTTTTCAACACAAAATCACAATGTTCCGCATAGTAAAATTGAGTTAAAGCTTTTGGATGGGCCATTTAGCCATTTAGAAGGTGTTTGGCACTTTAACGCGTTGCGTGAAGATGCCTGTAAAATTACGTTGGATCTAGATTTTGAATTTTCGAATAGGCTTGCCAATATTGCCTTTGCGAAGATTTTTCACCATATATGCAGCACGATGATTGAGTCATTTTGCAGCAGGGCAGATGATATTTATGGACGCTAAGAAAATAGCGGTAGAGGTCTCCTATGCGACGCCAGAGGAGCAGGTGATTATCCCGCTACAAGTTGCTGAGACAGCAAATGTTGAGGAGGCAATTATCGCTTCAGGCATTCTAGAACAGTTTGCAGATATCGACCTTACGAAAAATAAAGTCGGGGTGTTCGGTAAGGCCTGTAAGCTCGATAAGGTATTACAAGCTGGGGAGCGGGTAGAGATCTATAGACCTCTTATTGCGGATCCCAAAGAGGTTAGGAAAGAGCGCGCTAAAAAGAGTTAGGGTAAAGAGCGCTTACTCTTCTTTAGTTTCAGTGGGCTCTGCGTCGGCTTCTGTCTCTTCATCATCACCAAAACCTATCAGGCCAAGAAACTTCTGAAAGAGTGATTTTTCAGAAGCCCGTTTTGGTACAAGAACGGTTGTAGATTTTTTGCGAAGCCCAACTTGTGCAACTGCTTCTGGTTTGAAATCCCCTTGTAGGCCTGCCAATTGCTCCTCTTTGAAAAAGAGGGAGACTCTTTTTTGTAGGCGAGGCTGTCCACCCGGTTGATCTGTATAGATATAATCCCAGCGTTCCTGATGAAAAACATCGATCAATATTGGTGTGCCTAGCAGGTAGCGAATCTGGCGCTTATTCATGCCAGGTTTGAGCTGATCAATCATCTCTTTAGTGACTGCATTGCCCTGTTTCACATCGATCTTGTAGACGCTAGGAAACAGATTTGTGACCGGATCTATTGAGCATCCAGCTAAAAACATAGTTGCAAAGTAGGTAATAGAAATGAGAAGCTTACGCATGTAGATTACGGGTCAGTTTTAAGTTTTGAATTGGCTGAATGATACCCGAATGATTTGGGTAAAACACGCCTTTTGGAAGGGATTGGTTGGAAATGCAGAATCTAAAAGAAGTCGGCTTAAAAGTAACGCTTCCCAGAGTGAAAATTCTGGAGATGCTTGAGAAGTCGAGCCTATCCCGTGAGCATATGAGTGCCGAAGATGTGTATAAAACTTTGCTTGAAGGGGGCGAGGAGATCGGTCTTGCGACGGTTTACCGTGTTTTAACGCAATTTGAAGCAGCAGGCCTTGTTAAACGCCATCACTTTGAAGGTGGAAATTCAATTTTTGAACTGAACCGTGGAGACCATCACGATCACATTCTTTGTGAGAAGTGCGGTCAGGTTGATGAATTTGTAAGTGAAGAGATTGAGTTGCTTCAAAGCCAGGTGGCAAAAAGATTAGGATATGACCTGAAAAATCATTGTCTCTACCTGTATGGTATTTGTCCGGCCTGTCAGGCGGCAGCACGCTAGTCTTAATCTGCTAGGTTTTTAGTTAGTCTGCTTAAGCAACTTTCCCTGCGGCCTGTTTTAAGAAGAGGTCGCCAGCATTTCCTCTGCATGAGCCAGCGTCTGCTCGGTTATCTTTAATCCCCCCAACATCCGTGCAATCTCATTTAATCTTTCTTCGTTAGAGAGCGCTTTTACGGTTGTCTCTGTTTTCTCTTTTGAGCTGGTTTTTTCAATCAGCAGATGATGGTTGCCTTGTGAGGCAACTTGAGGAAGATGCGTGACACAAATTATCTGATTGTTAGATCCGAGATCCTTTAGCTTGTGACCGACCACCTCGGCAATGCCACCACCTATACCTGAATCGACCTCATCAAATATTAAAGAGGGAGTGCTTTTGCTATCAGATGCGGCAACTTGAATTGCTAGGCTGATTCTTGAAAGCTCCCCGCCCGATGCAACTTTACCAAGCGGCCTAGGTGGAAGACCTGGGTTTGCGCTGACTAGAAACTCAACGCGGTCTCTACCTTCTGTTTGGGGTTGTTTGTCGGGGTCAATTTTGATATCAACCAAGAACTTACCCTGTGGCATCCCGAGCTGTTTAATTGATTCAGAAATTTTTGTTTGTAGTGCAGTGGCAGCTTGTGTGCGTAGCTTGCTGAGTTTGGCCGAGGCGCTGTCATAATCTTTTTGCAGTGTTTCTAATTGCCCCTTAAGTTCGCCATTTTCTTCGCTGCTGCGCTCGATTTCTTTGAGTTCAGTCTGTAATGATTCCAGTTTTTCGGGTAGCTCTTCTGGCTTGATATGGTGTTTTCTGGCGATGTCGCTTAATAGCCCGATCTGTTCGTCTAACCAAGCAAGGCGATTGGGATCTGGCTCCATATGGTCAACCTGTTGGCGAATAATAGTTACTGCCTCTTGAAGTTGAATCTGGGCCTCATTTAATAGCTGCGTTGATTCCTTTAGCTCTGGAGCGAGTTGCTCAAGCTCCTCTAAAGCCTGAATGCTGTGGCCTAAAAGTCCATTGGCGGACTGTTGATCATTCTCGTAAAGCTGATCGAGCTGTTGTTGGCTTGTCATCAGGATCTTGTCAACATTAGCCAGCATGCGGTGTTCTTGCTCTAGGCCATTAAAGTCTAATGACTCAATATTTAATGCATCAAGCTCTTGGATTTGATAGCGTAAAAGCTCCTCTTTTGCCTGTTGTTCCTGGCTGTTTTGCTCGGACTCTCTGATGATTTGATTGGTTTGTTTCCATTGCTCGGCAAGTGATGTGACCTTTTGTCTTTCAATGTCGTTATTTGAGAAGCTATCGAGTAGTCGAAGCTGTTCGTTAGGTTCTAAGAGAGAGAGGTGTGCGTGCTGGCCATGAATTTCAATCAGCTGTTCGGATAAAGCCTGTAGTGATTTAATTGTTGCAGCGCGCCCATTGATCCAAGCTTTTGAGCGGCCATCTTTACTGATTTGGCGGCGGATAATGCAGCTATCTTCGTCGTCGATTGACTGTTCTTGAAGCCATGATTGTGCTGAAGGGGCATCTGAGATGTCGAATACCAATTCGATTTCGGCCTTTTCTGCGCCGCTACGTAGATAGCCAGAATCAGCGCGATCACCAAGTGCCAATCCGATTGCGGTTAAGAGGATTGATTTACCCGCGCCCGTTTCACCTGTTAATACAGTTAAACCCTCTGAAAGTTCTAAGTTTAGCTGGGTGACAACGGCGAGATCTCGGATTGATAAAGAGTTCAGCATGGTCGGTTAGCGACTCCAGTTTAACTTCGCTCTGAGTATTTCAAAGAAGTCATGATCTTCAGGATGAAGGAGCTGCACGGGGTTTTTAGCTTGTGTGATTTCGATTCGGTCACTAATTTTGACTTCAGGTAGGGCAACGTTGTCGCACATGACCTGAGCGCCGGTTTGTTTATGCTGGCAAAAAGAGATTTCTACTTTGCTATCAGCGCTGATTACGATAGGGCGGTTGCTCAAAGTGTGAGGATTGATAGGAACAAGAACGATCGCATGAAGTGACGGCGAAAGAATTGGACCTCCACCCGATAGCGCGTAAGCCGTTGAACCAGTCGGGGTTGAGATGATCAGGCCATCTGAGCGTTGAGCATTCAAGAAGCGGCCATCAATGCAGGTCTCAAGCTCGATCATGCTGGTTGAGTTCCAACGCTGGATAACAACTTCATTGATCGCTACGTGCTCGAATAAAGTCTTACCATCTCTGATGATTCTTGCTTCAAGTAAAAAACGCTCTTCAGAAATATATTTTCCGGAAAGCATTTCATCTAATCGAGTTAAAACATTATCAGGGGAGATGTCGACCAAAAATCCGAGTCGCCCCATGTTGACCCCGATTAAGGGAACCTCTTTCTCGGAGAGAGCTCTTGCTGCGGTTAATAGTGTTCCATCGCCGCCAACTACAATGCCAAGATCGCAAAGGTCGCCTATGCTCTCAAGGTCGTGCGTTTCGGTACCGGTTATTTGAATCAGCTCTTCACAGTTATGATCAATAATGACGTGAAAACCGTTGCCAACCAGGTGGTTGTAGATTTCAGTCAGAATTGGGCTGATATTGGTCGCACCAATTTTGCCAATCAAACCGATCGTTTTGAAGTGTGAGTGTGGAGCCACTGTAATCCCAGCTAACGCAAAGAGATGAAAGGTAGCATGATCTTGACAGTTTTAGAATCGATTGCTAATTTTGATTGGCACTCTAAACCAATGAGTGCCAGATAGGCATCTCCTGAGATAGACATGTTTGCATGCGTTAGGAGTGCGATGATTTTAGTATACAGGCGGTACAGAGGCATTTGTGAATAGCTCCCAAGAGATAGATCAACGTACGCAGCACCTGCTTAAAGTGCTGATTCAGAAGTATATAGAGGAGGGTCGCCCCGTCGGTTCGAGAGCCTTATCACGAGACTCAGGGCTTAACTTAAGCCCTGCGACGATTCGTAATGTGATGGCCGATCTTGAGGAGTTAGGTTTGGTGACTGCACCACACACCTCGGCTGGCAGAATACCAACTTCAAGCGGTTACCGGTTGTTTATAGATTCGCTGTTAACCGTTCAGCCACTTCAGATAAATAAACTTGAGAAAATTAAAGAAGGCTTTGAAATAGAAAGAGATTCTCCTCTTATTCTAGAAACCGCCTCAAGAGTATTGTCGGGTTTAACGAGCATGGCTGGGCTTGTTTCTATGCCAAAACGTGAGATGGTCAACTTTCGCCATATTGAGTTTTTGCCACTTTCTAATCTGCGTGTATTGGTTATTTTGGTGACCAACGAACAAGAGGTTCAGAACCGAGTTATTAATGTGCAACGCCCCTATTCCGCAGCTGAGTTGGTGCAGATTTCTAATTATCTTAACCAAACTTTTGAGGGCAAGAGTCTTGCTGAAGTTCGCAAGATAATCGTTGCAGAGCTGAAAGATACCCAGCAAAAAGTGAACAACGAAATGATCGGTGCGGTTGAAATGGCGCATAAAGCGTTTAAAAGCGAGAAGAAGCCTGCCGGGGATTACGTGCTCTCTGGTGAGACGAATTTGATGGGGTTTGATGAGCTTGCAGATATGGGGCAATTGCGCCAGCTTTTTGATGCCTTTAATCAAAAGCAGGAGATTATTCATATTCTTGATCGCTGTGTTGAGGCAGAGGGCGTGCAGGTCTATATCGGTGCGGAGTCCGGTTATGAGCCTTTAGATAATTGCAGTATTGTCACCTCATCATACCGACTGGATGATGAGACGGTTGGTGTGCTGGGCGTTATCGGGCCAACACGCATGGAGTATGAACAGGTTATTCCCTTGGTTGATGTAACGGCAAAAATTTTGTCATCGGCCTTGAATCAAAAATAGCAATCCCCATATAGGTGTTAAGTTTGCTTCAGAACGTGGTTCTGGGGTGTTGTTTTGTTTGTTAAGTTTAAGAAAATAGATTTGGAGCGGTAATGAGCGAAGAGCAAAAAGAGCAGATCTCTGATGAGGAAAATTCACAAGAAGAGGTGACGGAAGAGATTGCTGAAGAGACTATTGAAGAGGAGGCGCTACAGGCGGATGAACAGCCAACTGTTGAATCGCTCTCGATAGAGTTGGAAGCGGCGCAGGCTAAAGCGGGTGAAAGCTGGGATGCTTTGTTGCGCGTTAAGGCTGAAATGGAAAACCTAAGACGTCGTTCTGAAAAAGATGTGCAGGGCGCACATAAGTTCGCACTGGAGAAGTTTAGTAGAGAGCTGTTGTCTGTGATGGATAGCCTTGAGCTTGGGCTGCAGTCATTTCAAGGCAAAGGTGAATCTGTTGATGATTTGAAGAAAGGGGTTGAGCTGACTTTGCAGCAGCTGGGCTCTGTTTTTGAGAAATTTAATATTAAAGCAGTTGACCCTACGGGTGAAAAATTCAATCCGGAATTTCACCAGGCGATGTCAATGCAGCCAACTGCTGACCATGAGCCAAATACCGTTATCGCGGTTTTTCAGAAAGGCTACCTTTTGAATGAGCGGTTGCTTCGCCCGGCAATGGTTGTTGTCTCTCAGCAGGTAACACCACCGGAAGAGACAAAAAAAATTGATGAGCAGGCTTGAAATAATTAACTAAGCCCTCATCTGTAAGCCATACATATTTAAATACTAATTTTTATCTGGAGAGATTGATGTCAAAGATTATCGGAATTGATTTGGGAACCACTAATTCGTGTGTTGCCGTTTTAGAAGGTGGTAGCGCAAAAGTTATCGAGAATAGTGAAGGTGCAAGAACAACACCTTCTGTCATTGCGTTTAGCAATGACGATGAGGTGTTGGTTGGTCAATCAGCCAAGCGCCAAGCGGTTACTAATCCAGCAAATACGCTGTTTGCCATCAAGCGACTGATTGGTCGTCGCTTTAAAGACAAGGTTGTTCAAAAAGATATCAGTATGGTGCCTTACAAAATTGTTGAGGCAGAAAATGGTGATGCATGGGTTGAGGCAAATGGTAAGAAAATGGCCTCGCCAGAAGTGGCTGCTCGCGTTTTGATGAAGCTTAAAAAGGATGCTGAAGCGTTCTTGGGTGACGATGTTAAAGAGGCGGTTATTACTGTTCCTGCTTACTTTAATGACTCGCAGCGTCAGGCAACAAAAGATGCCGGCCGAATTGCCGGTCTCGATGTTAAAAGAATTATTAATGAGCCAACAGCGGCAGCACTTGCTTTTGGTATGGATAAACAAGAAGGCGATAGAACGATTGCCGTTTATGATTTAGGTGGTGGCACTTTTGATGTTTCGATCATCGAAATCGCTGAAATTGAAGGTGAGCACCAGTTTGAAGTGCTTTCAACAAATGGCGACACTTTCCTAGGTGGTGAAGATTTTGATCTTCGTATCATCGATTTCTTGGCAGATGAGTTTAAGAAGGAAAATGGTGTTGATCTGCACAATGATCCATTGGCACTTCAGCGCCTGAAAGAGGCGGCTGAGAAGGCGAAAATTGAGCTTTCATCCAGTCAGCAGACCGATGTGAACCTGCCTTATGTAACAGCTGATGCAACAGGGCCAAAACACCTTAATGTTAAGTTGACACGTGCAAAGCTAGAGTCTCTTGTTGAAGATCTGGTTAACCGTACCAAGAAGCCTTGTGAGCAGGCATTAAAAGATGCAGGCGTGAGCGCGTCAGAAATTGACGATGTAATCCTTGTTGGTGGTCAGACACGTATGCCGTTAGTTCAGGCTGTTGTTGAGAAGTTTTTCGGCAAAGAGCCTCGTAAAGATGTGAATCCAGATGAGGCGGTTGCTTCAGGTGCGGCGATTCAAGCGGGTGTATTGGGTGGCGATGTTAAAGATGTATTGTTGTTGGATGTAACACCTCTATCACTCGGTATTGAGACGATGGGTGGTGTGATGACTAAATTGGTTGAGAAGAACACAACAATCCCAACCAATGCCGCACAGGTCTTTTCAACGGCAGAAGATAACCAAACAGCGGTTACCGTTCATGTTTTACAGGGTGAGCGCGAAATGGCTGCTGGCAATAAGTCACTAGGTCGTTTTGAACTGTCGGATATTCCACCAGCACAGCGCGGCTTGCCTCAGATTGAAGTGGCATTTGATATTGATGCAAACGGTATCTTAAATGTCTCTGCGAAAGATAAGGCGACAGGCAAAGAGCAGTCGATTGTGATTAAGGCGTCAAGTGGTCTGTCAGATGAAGAAGTTGATAAGATGATAAAAGATGCTGAAGCACATGCAGAGGAAGATAAAAAACTGCATGATTTAGTTAATGCGCGCAATCAGGCTGAATCAATGATTCATGCTACTCAGAAATCTTTGGAAGAGATGGGTGATAAGGTCGAAGCTGATGAAAAAGCGGGTATCGAGGCGGCAATCACAGAGCTTCAAGAGGTTCTGAAAGGTGATGACAAAGAGCTAATTGAAGAGAAAACAAAAGCGTTGACTGATGCCTCAAGTAAAATGGCTGAGAAAATGTATGCTCAGTCAGCGGAAGGCGCTGAAGCAGGGCAAGCTGAAGAGGCTAGCTCGGAAGCTCCGGGCGAAGATGTCGTTGATGCTGAGTTTGAAGAAGTTAAAGACGACGATAAGAAATAATCAGTTGGGCTCCATAGCGGGAGCCCCTTTCATTTATATTTAAAAGCCGCCAGCTTGTCTGGCGGCTCTCTGCGTTCTGGATTATGGCAAAAGAAGACTACTACAAATTACTCGGTGTTTCGCAAAATGCCAGCGATAGTGAAATCAAGAAAAGCTATCGCCGGATGGCAATGAAATATCATCCCGACAGGAATAAAGATAATCCTGATGCCGAAGAAAAATTTAAATCGGTAAAAGAGGCATACGAGGTGCTGTCAGATGGCCAAAAACGGGCGGCTTACGACCAGTTCGGTCATGCAGGTGTCGATCCATCAATGGGTGGAGGACACGGTGCTGGTGGATTTGGTGGGGGTGAGAGTTTTAGTGATATTTTTGGCGACATCTTTGGTGGAGGTGGCGGCGGTGGCCGGCAACGTAGCGCTGTTCAGCGAGGCGATGATCTCCAGTACAATCTTGATCTGACTCTTGAAGAGGCGGTAGCTGGAACAGAAGTTAAAATCAAAGTTCCAGTGATGGTTGGTTGTGACACTTGTGATGGAACGGGCTCCAAAAAAGGAAGCACTCCTGTTACCTGTTCTACCTGTCATGGTCAGGGTCAGGTGAGAATGCAGCAGGGCTTTTTCTCCGTTCAGCAGACTTGCCCAACCTGTCGAGGGCGTGGGCAACTGATTAAGAACCCTTGCTCGAAATGCCATGGAAGAGGACGTAAAGAGGAAAACAAAACACTTTCGGTTAAGATACCGGCTGGCGTAGATACTGGTGATCGTATTCGCTTGGCGGGTGAAGGCGAAGCAGGGGAGCGTGGCGGACCATCGGGCGATCTGTATGTTCAAGTCAGAGTCAAAGAGCATGCGATTTTTGTTCGAGATGGTGCAAACCTTTATTGTGAGGTGCCAATCAGTTTCTCCATAGCAACATTGGGTGGTGAAATGGAGGTGCCAACGCTAGATGGCAAGGTTAACCTTAAAATTCCGGGTGAGACGCAAACAGGGAAGCTGTTCCGGATGCGTGGAAAAGGGGTTAAGCCTGTTCGTGGTGGGCCAAAAGGTGATCTACTTTGTAAAGTTCAGATTGAAACACCTGTGCGATTGACGCGTGAACAAAAAGATTTGTTGAAGAAGTTTGATGAGTCACTTAAAGAGGGTTCGCACCGCCATAGCCCTAAGAGCCACACATGGTTTGGCGGGGTTAAAGATTTTTTCGATAAAATGATTTAAGTGGAAAGTTAATAATGATTAGAGTTGCAATTGTAGGGGCTGCAGGCCGAATGGGGCTTAATCTTATTCAGGCTTGTGAGCAGACCGATGGTCTTGAACTGACTGCTGCTATTGAGAGAGAGGGAAGTTCTGCTGTTGGAAAATGTGCAGGATCTTTAGCGGCTTGCCAGTCTACGAATGTCGAAGTGACCGATAGTTTGCAGGCTAGCGTTGATCAATTTGATGTTCTAATCGACTTTACGCGCCCAGAACCAACATTGAATCATCTGGAAATTTGTCGTGAGCATGGCAAGAAGATGGTGATTGGCACAACCGGTTTTACTGCAGAACAAAAATCGGTGATTGCTGAGGCGGCTAAAGAGACAGCGATTATGCTTGCGCCTAATATGAGTGTCGGGGTCAACTTAACGCTTAAATTGTTAGAAATTACAGCGAAGGTGATGGGTGATTACACCGATATTGAGGTGATTGAGGCGCACCACCGGCATAAAGTTGATGCCCCTTCGGGTACGGCGCTTAGGATGGGTGAGGTGGTTGCTGAGGCATTGGGTCGTGATCTTGAAGAGTGCGCAATCTATGGCCGAGAAGGGAATACAGGTGAACGGGATCGCAAAACAATTGGGTTCTCAACAATTCGTGCAGGTGATATCGTTGGTGACCATACGGTGATGTTTGCTGATGAAGGTGAGCGCGTTGAGATAACGCATAAGGCCTCTAGTCGGATGACCTTTGCAAATGGTGCGATGAGAGCCTCAAGTTGGATTATGGCCAAGCCTAATGGTTTGTACGATATGCAGGATGTACTAGGGCTCTCATAAATGGAGGTTTGAGCATAACCTGTATATGGACAAAAGCGGCTTAGATCCGTACAATTTCATCAGTTAAATTTTCTATTCCGACGGGGCGGGCTTCGATGAGGCTCTTCCCGTTTTGTACGTTTGAGGTGTTGTATTGAGCAAGCCGGCATTACTAGTTCTTGAAGATGGTACCGAATTTCGTGGTATCTCAATTGGTGCTGATGGTCAGTCAGTTGGAGAGGTTGTTTTTAATACCTCTATGACCGGTTATCAGGAAATCCTTACCGATCCATCCTATGCAAAACAGATCGTTACTCTAACTTACCCGCATATCGGTAATGTGGGTGTTAACGATGATGATGAAGAGTCTGATTCGCTTTTTGTGAGTGGTTTGGTAATTAGAGACCTACCACTCAGATCAAGCAGTTGGCGCGAAGCGCAACCCCTGGATGAATATCTGCGCAAGCACAATATCGTTGCAATTGCTGGAATCGACACACGCAAACTGACTCGCATCCTAAGAGAAAAGGGGGCGCAACGCGGAACCATTGTGGCAGGAGATGCGATTGATTCAGGGCAGGCTGTTAAAGCTGCTTGTGATTTCTCCGGTCTAAAGGGGCTTGATCTTGCCAAAGAGGTGACTACGTCTGCGAGCTATCTCTGGCAGCAATCAGTTTGGAAGCTCAAAGATGGTTTTGAGAGCGCTGACCGTGAGGAAGGTAAGTTTCATGTGGTCGTTTATGATTTTGGTGTCAAAAGAAATATCTTAAGGCTCTTGGTTGACCGTGGCTGTCTGTTGACAGTTGTTCCTGCGAAAACACCAGCAGAAGAGGTTTTGGCGATGGAGCCAGATGGTGTCTTTCTATCAAATGGTCCTGGTGATCCAGAGCCTTGTGATTACGCAATCGAGTCGATCAAAAAGGTTCTTGAAAAGAAACTGCCTATTTTCGGTATCTGTTTGGGGCATCAACTATTAGCTCTGGCAAGTGGCGCTACAACAGAAAAGATGAAGTTTGGTCATCATGGCGCGAACCACCCTGTTCAAGAGCTCTCTTCTGGGCGTGTGATGATCAGCAGTCAGAATCATGGTTTTGCTGTGAATGAAGAGAGCCTTCCAGAAAACCTGAAAGCGACCTATCGTTCACTGTTTGACGGTAGCTTGCAAGGCATTGAACGAACTGATTGCCCTGCAATCGGTTTTCAGGGCCACCCCGAGGCAAGCCCTGGTCCTCAGGATGTAGAGGCATTGTTCGATACTTTTATCGAAATGATGGAAGCGGCAAGCGATGATTCAAACACGAATGATTCAGGTGAGTTGTAAGTAATGGCTAAAAGAACCGATATAAAAACGATTTTACTTCTAGGTGCTGGGCCTATTGTTATTGGTCAGGCGTGTGAGTTTGATTATTCTGGCGCTCAAGCTTGCAAAGCATTGAGGGAAGAGGGTTATCGCGTTGTTTTGGTTAACTCAAACCCTGCGACAATTATGACCGATCCGGATATGGCTGATGCGATTTACATCGAGCCAATTGATTGGGAAACGGTTGAAAAAATTATTGAGAAAGAGAGCCCAGATGCACTGTTGCCAACGATGGGTGGTCAGACTGCACTTAACTGTGCGCTTGATTTGGTAAAAGAAGGTGTTTTGGAAAAACACGGTATCGAGATGATTGGTGCGACACCAGAAGCGATCGATATGGCTGAAGATCGTGATCTGTTTCGTCAGGCGATGGAGCGTATTGGGTTGGAGTGTCCGCGTTCTGAAGTGGCGCATACCATGGAAGAATCTTTTGCTGCGCAAGAAAAAGTCGGTTTCCCTACGATTATTAGACCCTCTTTCACTATGGGTGGCAGCGGTGGTGGAATTGCCTACAACCGCGAAGAGTTTGTTGAAATTTGTGAGCGTGGACTAGAGCTTTCACCAACCAACGAGCTGCTGATTGAAGAGTCAGTATTAGGCTGGAAAGAGTTTGAGATGGAAGTGGTTCGTGACAGAAATGATAACTGCATCATCATCTGTTCAATTGAAAACTTTGATCCGATGGGTGTTCATACGGGCGATTCAATTACCGTTGCGCCTGCGCAGACGCTGACGGATAAAGAATATCAAATACTTCGTAATATCTCTCTAGCTGTTCTTCGTGAAATTGGTGTGGATACAGGTGGTTCAAATGTTCAGGTCGCCATTAATCCTGAAGATGGCCGACTTTTAGTAATTGAGATGAATCCGCGTGTTTCGCGCTCTTCTGCTTTGGCTTCAAAAGCAACGGGCTTTCCGATTGCCAAAGTGGCAGCTAAGTTAGCCGTTGGATATACACTTGATGAGTTGAAAAACGAGATTACGGGCGGTGCAACTCCTGCCTCTTTTGAACCGACAATTGATTATGTTGTCACTAAGGTTCCTCGTTTTACGTTTGAGAAGTTCCCTCAGGCTGATGATCGTTTGACGACCCAAATGAAGTCGGTAGGGGAAGTGATGGCGATTGGCCGCACTTTTCAAGAGTCATTGCAAAAAGCACTACGCGGACTAGAGGTGGGTGTTGATGGGCTGACTGAAAAGGTTGATTTAACCAAAGACGATGCGCGAGATCTGATTGCAAGGGAAATGCGTCAACCAGGATCTGAGCGGTTGTGGTATGTGGCAGATGCTTTTCGTTTAGGTATGACGGTTGAAGAGATTAATGAGATTTGTGCAATTGATCCTTGGTTTCTAGCTCAGCTCGAAGATCTTATCTTTGAGGAGAAAACGCTTAAGAAAGAGACTTTAGCGAAGCTTGATTATGACCGCTTCTTTGGCTTGAAACGTAAAGGGTTTGCCGATTCTCGATTGGCTACATTGCTAGGTAGCAAAGAGTCAGATGTTAGAGCCGCGCGCCAAAAAAGAGGTGTGCGCCCGGTTTATAAGCGCATTGATTCTTGTGCGGCAGAGTTTTCTTCGGATACAGCTTATATGTATTCAACTTATGAAGAGGAGTGTGAAGCCGCGCCGACAGATAAAGATAAAATTATTGTATTAGGTGGTGGCCCAAACAGAATTGGGCAGGGTATTGAGTTTGATTATTGCTGTGTTCATGCTGCGCTTGCAATGCGTGAAGATGGCTATGAAACCATTATGATCAACTGTAACCCAGAAACGGTTTCAACTGATTTTGACACTTCCGATCGGCTCTATTTTGAACCATTGACCCTAGAAGATGTACTTGAGGTGGTCGATGTGGAAAAACCTAAAGGTGTTATTGTCCAATATGGTGGTCAAACACCGCTTAAATTGGCAAGGGCACTCGAAGCTGCAGGTGTGCCGATTATTGGCACCTCTCCAGATTCAATTGATTTAGCAGAAGATCGTGAGCGTTTCCAGCAACTGCTCGAGCGATTGGGGCTGAAGCAGCCACCTAATCGTACTGCGCGCTCTACAGAAGAGGCGGTTCTAGGCGCAAATGAAATTGGTTATCCATTGGTAGTGAGGCCTTCTTATGTTCTAGGTGGCCGTGCGATGGAAATTGTTTTTAACGAGGAAGACTTGCGTCGTTATATGCGTGATGCGGTGAGTGTTTCTAACGATTCACCGGTATTGCTAGATCGCTTTTTGAACGATGCGGTCGAAATGGATGTGGATATTGTCTGTGATGGAGAGCAGGTTCTGATTGGTGGTTTGATGGAGCATATCGAACAGGCTGGTGTCCATTCAGGTGATTCGGCCTGCTCTTTGCCCCCGTATGATTTGCCTGTGGAAACTCAAGACAAGTTGCGCGCACAAGTTACAGAAATGGCTCATGCGCTAGGTGTTGTCGGCATAATGAATACGCAGTTTGCTATTCAAGGTGATGATATTTATGTCTTAGAGGTTAATCCTCGTGCTTCTCGGACAGTCCCTTTTGTCTCTAAAGCGACCGGTTATTCACTGGCCAAAATCGGTGCGCGTTGCATGGCGGGTACCTCTCTTGAGCAGCAAGGTGTAACAGAAGAGCGTGTTCCCGACTTCTTCTCTGTGAAAGAGGCGGTTTTCCCATTTGTGAAGTTTCAAGGAGTTGATCCTCTGCTTGGGCCGGAAATGAAATCTACCGGTGAGGTGATGGGTGTTGGCAATACCTTTGGTGAAGCTTTTGCCAAAGCGCAACGGGCAGCCAGTGTTGATTTAGGTGGCGAAGGAAAAGTGCTGATCAGTATCCGTGATATGGACAAGCAAGGAATGGTCTCTATTGCGCAAAATCTTTCTGAGCAAGGCTTTGGTTTGGTTGCAACACGTGGAACAGCAGGTTTTCTAAAAGAAAATGGTGTTGAGTGCGAGAAGGTCAATAAAGTAGGTGAAGGGCGCCCACACCTTGTTGATATGATCAAGAATGATGAAATTTCTTTGATTATTAATACAACTGAAGGAAAGAAGGCGATTGCGGACTCATTTACAATCAGACGCGCCGCTTTGCAGCATAAAGTTACTTATACGACAACTCTTGCAGGTGCGCGGGCAACAAGTCACGCGTTAAGAAAGCTGAAAAAAGATGGTGTTAACTGTCTGCAAGCGCTACATGCTCGTTTTTCGTAAATAGGATAGAGAATGAATAAGGTTCCACTAACGGTTCAGGGTGCGGAAGCACTAAAGGCTGAGCTAAATGAACTAAAGACTGTTACGCGCCCTCGGATTATTGCCTCTATCGCAGAAGCGCGTGCTCATGGTGATTTGAAAGAAAATGCTGAATACCATGCTGCGCGTGAGCAGCAGAGTTTTGCAGAAGGGCGAATTGGCGAAATTGAGTCGAAGCTGTCTAATGCTCAGGTGATTGATGTTACTTTGCTTGGAGATGGCGGTAAGGTTATTTTTGGTGCGACAGTTGAGTTGGAAGATGTAGACTCAGGGGATACTGTTACTTATCAAATTGTCGGTGTTGATGAGGCGGATATTAAGGCTGGAAAGATTTCAGTTTCATCGCCTATTGCCAGAGCAATGATTGGTAAGGAGGAGGAAGATGTGGTTGAAGTTCGGACGCCTGGTGGCTTAAAAGAATATGAGATTGTATCTGTGCGCTATCTCTAGAAGTCTAGAGATAGTAGCCCGAAAAGCCGGAGGTTAATCTTCCGGCTTTTCTCTATATAAAGTGATGATTTGACCGATGGACTGGATTAAGTCAGCTCCTGTCTTATTGCATACCATTGTTGTCATCTCTTTGCGCGCATCTCGTTCGGCGCGTAGTCGCACTTTAATAAGTTCGTGGTGATCAAGTGCCAGTTCAATTTCAGCCAGTACATTTTTAGTTACGCCGGCTTGGCCAGTGAGTACAACCGGTTTTAGTGCGTGGGCTTTGGAGCGAAGTTCTTTGCGAAGAGCTGGTGTCATGATCGTTACGGTATGAAAAAATGAGCATTTTACACTAACTCAATAAAGCAGTTTGGGTTTTGTGATAAAGCCTCATATGTTTGGATTGTTGCCCAACCAAGTATATTAGGTTATTCTTATATTCAGTAAGCAAGGGCGGGAAAAACTAGTGGCTAAGAGTAAAAGTAGTGGTCGTTGGTTAAACGAGCATTTTCAGGATGAGTACGTTAAAAAGTCTCAGGAGATGGGCTTTCGCTCTAGAGCGGTATTTAAGCTCATGGAGATTCAAGATAAAGATCGCATTATAAAGCCGGGTATGCATGTTGTTGATTTGGGTGCAGCCCCCGGTGGTTGGTCTCAATATGCTCGCCAGAAGGTGGGCAAAAAGGGGGCAGTCATTGCGCTTGATATTCTTGATATGGAGCCTTTAGAGGGTGTGGCCTTTATTAAAGGTGATTTTAGAGAGCAAGCTGTTTTTGATCAATTAAACTCTGTGCTATCAGGTGAGCCGATAGACCTTGTAATTTCGGATATGGCCCCCAATATGAGTGGTAACAGGAATGTTGATCAAGCGGGAGCGATGTATTTGGCTGAATTGGCTTTTGATACAGCTCAGGCGCTTCTAAAACCCGGTGGGGACTTTCTGGTTAAAGTTTTTCAGGGTGAAGGTTGTGACCAATTGCAGCGAGAAATGCGTAAAAAGTTTAGAGAAGTGCGTACTCGAAAACCTAAAGCATCGCGTGCCCGTAGTAGAGAGGTTTATTTGTTGGCGCGAGGTTGGGATCTGTAGTAATGTCCTACCATATTAGTCATAAATGTGAACGAACTGCGGATATAGCGGTCACTAGGTTGAATTAGAAAATAATTAATGCATTTTGGTCTTGGTTAAGCACCAGACTGGAATAGTAGGAGAGAATGTTGTGAACGATATGATGAAAAACATACTGCTGTGGGTTGTGATTGCGGCAGTATTGATGTCGGTTTTTAATAACTTCGGCACGCAAGAGACAGCGAGTAATAAGTCGATGACTTATTCAGATTTTATTGCCTCGGTAAAAAATGGACATGTTAAGCATGTAAATATTAATGGCCGCGACATTAAAGGAATGATGCAGTCGGGTGAGCGCTTTAAGACATATAGTCCGGGCGATCTTCACCTAGTTGATGATCTGCTAGAAAATGGAGTGGAAATCGTAGCACAACCGCCTGAAGAGCAGTCGGTATTGATGCAGGTACTTATCTCTTGGTTCCCAATGCTACTGCTAATTGGCGTATGGATCTTTTTCATGCGACAGATGCAAGGTGGTGGAGCTGGTGGTCGTGGTGCGATGACGTTCGGCAAGAGTAAGGCGCGGATGCTGACAGATGATCAGGTGAAGGTTACATTCGATGACGTTGCTGGAGCTGAAGAGGCAAAGGAAGATGTCGCCGAAATGGTCGATTTCTTAAAAGATCCGAGTAAATTTCAGAAGCTTGGTGGCAAGATTCCGCGTGGGGCGTTGATGGTTGGCCCTCCTGGAACGGGTAAAACACTTTTGGCGCGTGCAATTGCAGGTGAAGCGAAAGTTCCCTTTTTTACAATATCAGGTTCTGATTTTGTTGAAATGTTTGTTGGTGTTGGTGCTTCACGTGTTAGAGATATGTTCGAGCAGGCTAAAAAGCATGCGCCATGCATTATCTTTATTGACGAGATCGATGCTGTAGGTCGCCAAAGAGGCGCTGGCATGGGCGGTGGTAACGACGAGCGTGAGCAAACACTGAACCAGTTGCTTGTCGAGATGGATGGTTTTGAAGGTAATGAAGGTGTGATCGTTATTGCAGCGACAAACCGCCCAGATGTTTTGGATAAGGCTTTGCTTCGTCCGGGGCGTTTTGATCGTGAAGTGAATGTAGGATTGCCTGATGTTAAAGGGCGTGAGCAGATTTTGAATGTTCACATGAAGAAGGTGCCTGCATCAGATGATGTTACCGTTGGTTTTATTGCTAGAGGAACACCAGGTTTTTCAGGGGCGGATCTTGCAAACCTGATTAATGAAGCAGCGTTACGTGCAGCACGTTTGAACAAGCGTGTTGTAGAAATGATTGATCTTGAAAAAGCGAAAGATAAAATTCTTATGGGTGCTGAGCGTCGCACCATGGTGATGAGTGATGACGAGAAGCTTTTAACAGCCTATCACGAAGCGGGTCATGCGATCGTAGGTCGTTTGGTTCCTCAGCATGATCCTGTCTATAAAGTAAGCATCATGCCGCGTGGTCGTGCATTGGGTGTGACGATGTTTCTACCAGAGAGAGATCAATATAGCGTCAGCAAGCTTAAGCTGGAAAGCCAGATATCAAGTCTATTTGGTGGTCGCTTGGCCGAAGAGATTATTTTCGGGACAGATGCGGTAACGACGGGCGCCTCAAATGATATTGAGCGGGCGACTGAAATGGCGCGCAATATGGTGACAAAATGGGGTATGTCTGAGCGCCTTGGGCCGTTGAGTTACGATGAAGAAGAGGGCGAGGTCTTCTTAGGTCGCTCAGTTACTCAGCACAAAACAACATCAGATGAAACAGCGCATGTGATTGACGAAGAGGTTCGCTCTTTTATCGATCGGAACTATGAGCGAGCAGAGAGTATTTTAAAAGAAAATAAGAATCTTCTCGATTTAATGGCTGATGCATTGATGGAGTATGAAACAATCGATAAATATCAGATTGATGAAATTATGGATGGGAAAGTTCCTGGGCCACCAAAAGGTTGGAATGATGATGGATCGAGTGGTGGCAGTGAAATGAAAGATGATGAGGAAAAAGAGCCTAAAGAAGCTAAAAAGTCTGATTCAAATACAGTTGGAGGCCCAGCTGATCTGCCAAATTAGCGATAAACCATGATGGAAATTGTTCCCCCAAAGGTGATGGGGGTTCTTAATATAACCCCTGACTCCTTTTCGGACGGGGGTTTTTATTTTGAGCCAGAAAAAGCGATTGATCGTGCGGCCAGTTTAATCGGCCAAGGTGCTGATATCCTCGATATCGGTGGTGAATCAACCCGTCCCGGTGCAGCAGCTGTATCGTTAGAAGAAGAGTTGTCTCGCGTTATTCCAGCCATTAAGGCAATTCGATCACGTTTTGATGTCGATATTTCTATTGATACAAGTAAAGCTGCTGTAATGACTGACGCTGTAAATGCTGGCGCAACAATGATTAATGATGTCTATGCATTACGAAATGAAGGGGCGTTAAGCGCTGCAGCCGAAACAACGGTGCCTATCTGCTTGATGCATATGCAAGGGACGCCAGAAACAATGCAGGATGCGCCTCAATATAAAAACCTGTTTGATGAAATTAATGCGTTCTTTAGAGAGAGAATAGCGGCATGTGAAATAGCAGGGATTGACAAGGAACGGTTGATCTTAGACCCAGGCATAGGCTTTGGGAAAACTCATCAGCAAAACGTGCAATTACTAGCGAATCTTGAGCAGTTAAAATGGCTTGGACCGCAATTGCTGGTTGGCGTTTCAAGGAAATCAGTAATTGGCAATATAGTGGGTAAACCAGTTGAAGAGCGGATGATTGGTAGCGTAGTGGCAGGGATACTTGCAGCTTGGCAGGGGGCGTCTATCCTTAGAGTGCATGATGTAAAAGAAACTGTTGATGCGTTAGCGGTTTGTAATGCACTAATGGCGGAGCGTCGCTAGGACATGGCAGCAACTTATTGAAATTATTAAGGCAAGGAAAGATGAAGAAATATTTTGGTACAGATGGGATTCGGGGAGCGGTTGGCCAGTATCCAATTACCCCCGACTTTATGCTCAAGCTAGGTTG